>Ga0308164_10000682_pt1 | contig 49144 bp, 59 predicted proteins | sample PhyTR2_FD_201031 | JGI IMG/M metagenome (GOLD analysis project Ga0308164, IMG submission 201031) | Phyllosphere microbial communities from UC Gill Tract Community Farm, Albany, California, United States - DLSLT.R2 | ecosystem: Host-associated > Plants > Phyllosphere > Unclassified | place: USA...
TTCATCCTCTCCATAAGGAGCCGGAGGCCACGTTACCCGGGGTCCCCCGGCGGAGACCACCATACTCCCATCCGGGCCTGCCCGCAACACGACCGACGGAGGAGACACCCATGAGGAAGTTCGACCTTCTGGACATCAGGCGCATCTATCACGAGCCCTCGGTGGCGGGAACACGGCGCGGCGCCGAGATCCTCGCGCGCTTTCCGGACGCGGAGCGGATCGAGGTGCCCTCGCACTGGAACATCCCCGAACTTCACGGCAACGCCGGATCGGTACGGGACTGGCTGCGGATCAAGCGGGAGGTGCTCGTCCTCGGCGTCAAGAAGGGCATGGAGGTGCGTCCCAACGGACGTTCAGCCGACTTCATCGCGCCCTCCACGTCCAACGGCTGCGCCATGGCCTGCGCCTACTGCTACGTGCCCCGCCGCAAGGGCTTCGCCAACCCGATCACCGCGTTCGTCAACGTAGACAGGGTGATCGCCTCGATCGCCCGGCACGCAGAACGTCTGGGCCCGAAGACCCTACCGAACCAGGTGGACCCCACCCGGTGGGTGTACGACCTGGGCGAGAACGGCGACCTGTCCGTCGACGCGCTGATATCCGACAACGTGCGCGACCTGGTCGCGGGCTTTCGCGACATCCCCGGCGCCAAGGCGTCGTTCGCCACCAAGCACGTCAATCCGGACGTACTGGACTACGATCCGCAAGGGGCGACCCGCATCCGCATGTCGCTCATGCCGCCCGACATAGCCCGCGTGGTCGACGTCCGCACGACGCCGATCTCTCGACGCATCGCCTTCATGAACGACCTGCACCGTGCCGGCTACGAGGTGCAGGCCAACCTGTCGCCCGTCATCGTGCGCGAGGGGTGGACCGCGGAATGGCGCGAGCTTCTCCGACGGCTGGGCGACGAGCTCGAACCCGCAGTGCGCGACGGCATGGGCGCGGAGATCATCATGCTGACCCACAACGCGGCGCTGCACGAGGTGAATCTCGGATGGCACCCGAAGGCGGAAGACCTGCTCTGGACGCCGGGCATGCAGGAAGACAAGATCTCGCAGAACGGACAGCCGAACATACGCTACCGCTCAGGTGCCAAGCGCGTGATGCTCGATCGCCTGCTCTCGATCATCGCCGCCGAGGCGCCCTGGATGCGCATACGATACGCCTTCTAGAACGGCCTGCCGCCATGTCCCGCATGGCGGCAGGCCATACCGTGTGACAAGGGGGCTCTCATTTTTTCGACGGCATCGAAAAGCGGTCTGCGCCCGAGCGGTGGAATACGCTACGAACCATGGAAAGGACGGAAAAATGGCCTCACTGACAGCCTATCTCGACGCGCACCCGGTACTCTGGGCGCTCCTCGGACTGTTCGTACTGGTGACCGTGCTCAGGATAGTGGCGAAGCTCGCATGCCTGGCGGTACTCCTCATCATCGGCCTGGCCGTGGTGGCGACCGTGGCAGGCATCCTCGGACGCATCGTCTGATCAGCACTTCGCCGCGGAAGGATCCGTCTTCAGGACATCGACGACCTCTCGGATGAGATCCGGCGTGATCGCGAGGGAGGCTCCCTTGTTCGCCTTGATGCGACACCCAAGAGCCGCCTGGACGGCGACGCGCTGCTGCGGAGGCACCTTCGCCAGCACGTCCTCGACGGGCCGGTCGACGCGCGCCGCGGAAACAGCCTTCGGCTGCTTCGGGGCGGGCGCGGACCGGTCGCCCTGTCCGCATCCCGCGATCAGCAGCGCGGACAGGATGAGTGCATTCCTCGGCATGGGATCCCTTTCCATGACGGAGTGATAGGACGGACGGCGCGAATTCGCCAGAGCGTCGAACTGACGGCCATGGGACAGTCGGCGCGACTTGTTGCCGATCCGTAAATAGCCTATGACCCATCCTGAAACTTTCCGCCTGTTGGGGCCGGCGGATCAGCAGGATATGTCCGTCTTGAGAAAGTCTCTCCTTCTAGCCGCTATCGGCACGGCCGCGCTAGTGACGGCGGACACTGCCTGGGCACAGGCCAGCGACGTGATCATCATGCGCAAGTCCCTGTCCGCGACCGCCCAGGGAAGTCCGGGCACGCCCGCGCCGACCCCGCCCTCCGGCACGCCGACGCCGAGTCCCACGCCGGCGCCGGTGCGCGGCGGCTGGGTGGTCGGCGAATGGTCGTTCGGCGACGCCTCGGCCTGTACGGCTGCGGCGACGCAGACCAGGAAGGTCTCGTGCCAGGTCGCCGGAACGACGGTGGACGCCTCGCGGTGCGACGGCCCTTCTCCGGAGACGCAGCGCACGGCTCCGAACTACCAGGGCTGCGCGTTCTCGTGGAACGAGGGCGCATGGTCTCCCTATTCCTCGACATGCTCGGCCAGGGCCACCAGGACGCGCGACGTCTCCTGCCTGCGCAGCGACGGCACTGCCGCCCCCGAGAGCAGCTGCGATCCGTCAGCACGCCCCGCCGCCGGCGAGACCTCGCCGGTGTACGAGGGCTGCTCGTTCGGCTGGAAGACGGGCGAGTTCCTTGATCCGGGCCCGGCCTGCACCACTGCCGAGACGCAGACCCGCACCGTCACGTGCCAGCGCGATCTGGACGGCAGCGTCGCTCCCGACGCCTCGTGCTCCCCGCAGCCGCGACCGGAATCGACCACGGTCGTCGAGGACCTCTCCTCGTGCGGCTACGAGGCCGCGGACTGGAGCCCCTACGTCTCGTCCTCGACCTGCTCCGCCACCGCGACCAAGACCCGCACCGCGCAGTGCCGCCGCTCCGACGGCACGAAGGTCGCGGACGCCGAATGCGCCGGACGCGACATCGCGCTGAGCGAGACGGTCACCGAGGAGAACTACTCGAGCTGCACCTACGACTGGAGCGCGCAGCCCTGGAGCGAGCCGTCCACCACCTGCGGGGAGGCGCAGTTCTCACGCACCGTCGCCTGCCGGTCCGAACCCGACGGGCGCCTGGTAGGCGATGCGCAGTGTGACGTATCCGGCATGCCCTCGACGACGAAGACCGAGGAGGTCACGTCTGGCTGCAGCTTCTCGTGGAAGCCAGGTACCTGGTCGACGGTCGTTCCGGCGTGCGGCGCCTCGGTGCAGACGCGCCAGGTCGTGTGCAAGCGGTCAGACGGCACGCAGGTGTCCGACGGCCAGTGCGCCGCTGCGGGAACGCAGCCAGCCGACCAGCAGGCCGCCACGGACTATTCGACCTGCACGTACGGCTGGAGCGCGGACGCATGGAGCGGCTGGTCCACGTCATGCGGCACCGGCACCCGTTCGCGTGGGGTATCCTGCCGCAGCTCGGATGGACGGACCGTCGACGACGGACAGTGCGATACGGCGAAGCCCGAGACGAGCCAGGAGGCCTATCAGATCTCCGGATGCGGATACCAGTGGACGACGGAGGCATGGCGCGCTCCCGGTGCGGCATGCGGAGCGACTACGCAGGACCGCCCGGTATACTGCCTGAGAACCGACGGAGCGTGGGTCGGCGACGAGATGTGTGCCGCCGGAACCCGTCCGCCAGCCACACAGGCGACGACCGACTACCAGGCCTGCACCTATACCTGGACCGCCGGAACATGGTCGGCCCCCTCGACCACCTGCGGTGAAGCCACGCAGTCACGGACCGTATCGTGCACGCGATCGGACGGGACGGCAGCAGAAGACTCTCGCTGCCGCCCGGAAGATCGACCGGCGGCAAGCCAGACCAACTACCGGATCGACGGATGCGGGTACAACTGGACCACCGAGGCATGGCAAACGCCTGCACCTGCATGTGGTGCCAGCACTCAGGACCGACCCGTATACTGCCTCAGGGCCGACGGCGCATGGGTCGGCGACGAGATGTGCGCCGCCGGAAGCCGTCCTGCGGCGACGCAGGCGACGACCGACTATTCGACGTGCTCCTACCAGTACACGACCAGCGAATGGACCGACTGGAGCTCGACATGCTCGAGCGACGCATTCCGTCGTCGCACCGTCTACTGCGAGCGCAGCGACGGCATGAAGACCAACACAGACTATGCAAACTGCGTTGCCGCCGGCCGGACCTATCCGGGCTACGAGGAGCATTCGGCGATCTACTCGTCGTGCACCTACACGCCGACCTACGGCGCATGGGAGGGATGCGAGTTCCTGGGCACGAGGCGTCGCGCCGTCACGTGCACCCGATCGGACGGCACCAAGGTCGACGGGACCCTGTGCGGCGCGCAGACGGCTGACTACCAGTACGGCACCTGCGAGCTCGACGGGGAGGCGCGAGGCACCAAGACCGAGGCCGCCTCGGGCGAGCAGATCCTGGCCTCGCCCAAGGGAGAATACCGTCTCGTCATGCAGACGGACGGCGATCTCGCGATCCTGAACAGGGCAGGCGCGATGACCTGGCACAGCGGCATCACTTCTCCCGGCGCGACCTGGAACTTCCAGGGAGACGGCAACATGGTCGTATATACGGCGAACGTCGACAAGTCGTACATCACCGCCGTATGGCACACCGACACGTGGTCCAACATCAACGCCTACTACGTCCTCGACGACGTCGGCCAGCTCACCATCTACAACGATCGACGCAGCCCCAACGTGCTGTTCCGGACGCAGGGCGGCACCAGCGTATACGTGAACCCCAACAGGCGCTGACGCGCTCTCGCGATATGCATGATGCCTGACAGGGGCCGTTCGAAGGAGCGGCCCCTTTTCTTATGTGCGAAGCACGGAAAAGACGGTCCCCGAAGGGAAAATCAGGAGGCAGGGCGCGAAGGCGGGGCAGGCGCATCAGGCGACGCAGTACCTGCGGGAGAACCCTGAACGACGGAAGATGCGGGAGATGCCGCAGGTCCCGGAGGAGCGCCGAGATTGACCGGATTCGCCTTCTTGAACGCGACCTGCTCCGGCGTGAGCGTCACGCCGCGGCGATAGGCCTCGCCCTCGATCGTCGCGAGATCGACGTGCGGATCGTGGATCATCCGGTCGACCATCTCGTTCTGCTGCGCCTTCATGACGGCCGGATCCGCGCTCTTGCGCAGCGGCGAGACATAGACGGCCTTCGTCCTCGGCGCATCGGCCGTGGACGAGTTCGTCGACTGCTGCTCTCCCTGCTGCGAGCAGGCGATCAGGAGCATGGGCAGCAGGCCCACGAGCACGATGTTCCTCAACCTTCTTCCCCTTACTGACAGACCAGCGTGTAGGTGGCCGGAGTTCCGTTAGCAACGGTGAAGCTCCGACCGCAGACCGTGTTCATGAACGCGGAGTCCGATGCGAGCGGCGACAGGGCCCTCAGCTCCGCCTTGGACACCGTCGCCGTCTTCGCAGTCGTGTTCCAGGACGCGGATACCGACATAACGTCGTACGGCTTGGCACCGGTCGGCAGGTAGTCGCACTTGCTCGAGACCGCAGCTCCGGTCGCGACGTTCCGGCACTGCGTGCCGTTCACCGAGACCCAGTAGGCTGGCTTGGTCGGATCGTTCAGAGTCCTCTTCGACGCGTCCTGATAGTAGCTATAGGCGTCGGCATAGGACGAGGCGACGCGCTGGTAGTTCGAAGGCGTATCCGGCGCGCTGCACCGCATGGTCCAGCTCTGGAAGGTCGTCCCATCCCATATGTTAAGACTGTAGCCGTTGCATGCAGACGTGATGGACGTATTGCGAATCTGCGCACCATAGCCGAGAGCCGACTGGAGATCCGCCTGGGACACGTAGACCTCGCGCAGATCCTTCACGTAGGTCGCCGGTATCGACTTCAGATCGCCGATACTGGCACCCGAGGAGAGGTACTGGCACTTGCTCGGCGAGACGTTCTGCCCCGTTGTCATGTCGCGGCAGAGAGTGTTGGAGACGCCAAGCCTGAGGACCGACGTCTCCGCCGTCGTGTTTGCCTTGTAGTTCGGCGTACCGGAGCTGAACACGTTCGCCGGATCGTCGAGCGAGTAGGGCGAGCGCACGTAGTGGTCGCCACTGTCGGGAGCGCTGCACTTCATCGTCCAGGTCTGGAAGGTCGAACCGTCCCAGATGGCCACGCCATAGCCGTTGCAGGCGGACGACACCGACGAGGTTCCGATATTCTGGCCGAGGCCGAGGGCGGACTGGAGGTCTGCCTGCGACACGTAGATGTCGCGCAGCTCCTTCACGTACGTCGCCGGGATCTCCTTGATGTCGCCGACATTGGCGCCGGTGGGCAGGTAGCTGCACTTCGAACCGCCGCTCGCACCCGTCGTCATGTCGCGGCAGCTTATATTGGACACCGCCAGCCTGAGGACGGACGTCTCCGACGTGGTGTTGGACCTATATGCCGGAGTGTTCGAACTGAACACGGAAGCGGGATCGGCGATCGAATACGCATAGCGCTGATAGTGGTCCGGCGTATCAGCGGCGCCGCACTTCATCGTCCAGGTGTTGAACTGGCTGCCGTCCCAGATGGCCAGACCGTAGCCGTTGCAGGCCGAGTTGAGGGTACTGCTGCCAATGGCGCTGCCGAAGCCCAGAGCGGACTGAAGCTCTTCGCGATTGACATAGATCTCGCGCAGATCGGCGACGAACGTCGCGGGGACGGAGGCCAGATCGTAGACGTTCGCTCCGTTGAGCAGATACTGGCACTTGGTCGCCGAGGCGTTCTGCCCTGTCGTCGTGTCGCGGCAGATGGTGCTCTGCACGGCCAGACGCAGCGATGACGCGTTGTTGACGTTGACCCTGTAGTAGGGGCTGCCGCTTCCCAGGACATTGGCAGGATCGCCAAGCGCATAGGGAGACCTGACGTAGCGATCGGCACGGTCGGGCGTGCCGCAGCGCAGGGTCCAGGGCTGATAGTCGCCGCTCGAGGGGCCGATGTTCATGCCGAAGCCGTTGGTGCAGACGCTGGAGACCGAATAGCGGTTGTCGAAGTACGTACCGTACCCGAGCGCCGTCTGGAGGTCGGCCTGCGTCACGTAGATCTCGCGCAGATCCTTGACGTAGACCGCCGGGACCGAGGTCAGGTCATAGACGCTGGGACCCGGCAGATACTGGCACTTGGTCGACGACGCGTTCTGCCCCGTGATCGTGTCGCGGCAGATGGTGCTCTGGACGGCGAGCTTGACCGAGGTGCCCGAATAGCTCGGATTGGCCCAGCGCAGCTGCGGGAAGGACGACAGCACGTTGACGGGATCGCCCAGCGAGTACGGTGAACGCGCGTAGTGGTTCGACGTGTCCGGCTTGCCGCACCTGAGGGTCCAGGACGAGTTCTGACCGGTCGACGGATCCTTGACGTTGATGGACCCCGAGCTGCTCCCGGAGCACAACGTAGAGGTGCGATCGCCTAGCACGTCATAGAGATGGGGAGCGGCCGCGAGAAGATTAGCCTGGTCAACCCATATCTCGCGCAGATCGGGGACGTAGCTGGCGGGGATCGTGACGATGTCGAAAGACTGCGGCCCCTTGGCGGTCGAGCAGCTCGACAACGAGACAGAAGTATTCAACGTATAGTCCCAGCAGATCACCGAGTCGACAGAGAACCTGACCGACGACGAGCCGGAGACGTTGATCTGGGAGACCGTCTGCGAGTAGCGGCTGGGATCCTTCAGATAGTAGGCCTCGCGGACATACCGATCGCCCATGGAGGTCGAGCAGCTCTTGGACGTCACCTGAGGGTTGCAGAAGCCGTTCGCGACGGTCGTACCGTCAGAACGCGCGCAGCTGACGATCGGCGCGTTCTGGATGCCGTACGGTGAATTGGCCGAGGTCGGCGTACAGGCACCGAACGTCGTCGAGTACGTCGCCGCGTAGGTGCAGCTCGAGTAGACACCCTGGGTCTCCTGACGAGGCGGAGCCTGGCCCGCGCACATGGAGTCGTCGGCCGCGGCACCGTCGCTGCGCTGGCAGACCACGGTGTTGATGCGCGTGGCGGAATCCGAGCAGGTGCTCGACCATGCTCCCGTAGTCGTCTTCCAGGCGTAGCCGCAGCCCGAGAAGGAGCTGACAGTCTGCGCGACGGCAGGCTTCGGACCGGAGCCCCCGACGATGCACGATCCGTCGGCGACGGCCGTGCCATCAGACCGGCGGCACTGGACGGAACGCGTCTGGGTCGCCGACTCTCCGCAGAGTTCGGCCGAGCTCCAGCTGCCGACCTCCCAGGTGAAGCCGCAGCCGTTGTAGTCGGTGGCCGCCTGCTGCGAGGCGGGCTTCGTACCCGTGCAGCTGGTGGGATCGGCCGCGGTGCCGTCGGACCGGGTGCAGGTCACGGTCCTGTTCTGGACGCTTGCCCCGCAGGCAGGGACGACGTTGCCGTACGGCCCCGACACCCACGAGAAGGTGCACGACGCCGTCTGGTCCGACGTCTGGACGCCGATCGGCTTGGTGCCGACGGACGCGCACGACGTATCGGAGACAGTCGCCCCGTCAGAACGCTGGCAGACGACAGAGCGGTTGGACGTAGCCTTGCCGCAGGTCGTCGACCACGCGCCGTAGGCGCCCACGGCCCACGAGTAGCTGCAGGCGGTATAGTCCTTGCCGATGGTCGTCGTGACGGGCTTCGTCACGACCGCCGCGCAGGTCGCGTCGTCGATGACCTCGCCGTCCGATCGCACGCACTGGACGCTGCGCGTCTGGGTGACGTCCCCGCATGCCGAAGGGCTGTCGTACGGACCGATCTTCCAGGAGAACGAGCATCCCGTGGTCTGGTAGCCGTCCTGCGTGGAGGCGGGCTTCGTCTGCTTGCAGAGGGTCTCGTCGGCCGCGGTGCCGTCCGAGCGTTGGCAGCCGACCGAACGCGTCTGGACGCCGGCGCCACAGGTCGAGCTCCAGGGCGACCATGCGCCGGTCGCCCAGCCGAAGGTGCAGGCCGAGTAGTCGGTCGCCGGCTGGGTCGTCTGCGGCTTGGTTCCACACGAGGAGTCGGACTGCGGCTTGCCGTCCGACCGCATGCAGACGACGCTGCGGGTGCTGACCGTCGCGCCGCAGGCGGGCTGCACCGGGCCGTATTCGCCGATCTGCCAGGCGAGGGTGCAGCTCGAGGTCTCGTAGGACGAGACCGAGGTCACGGGCTTGGTCAGGCGGCAGTTCGTCTCGGCGACGGCCTTGCCGTCGTCGTCGGTGCAGGTCACCGAGCGGGTGCGGACGGCCTGCCCGCAGGTGGTGCTGAACGCTCCGTACTCGCCGACCGTCCAGCCGAACGGATTCTCGGGCGTACGACCGTCGATGCAGGTCGTGTAGTCCTTCACCGGCTGGCTCGTCGCAGGCTTCTCCAGCGTGCACTGCGCCGCGTCGACTGCCACGCCGTCGGCGCGCACGCACGGCACGTCCCGCGTCTGGGTCGAGGTGCCGCAGGCGGGGACGGGGCTGCCCCACGGCGACGGCATCCAGTTGGCCGCGCAGCCGGAGACGACGTAGGCCTCCTGCGTCTCGGGCGGCCTGGTCCCGGCTGCGCCGCACATGTCCTCGGAGGCCCTGGTGCCGTCCGACCGCAGGCACAAGACGCTGCGTGTCTGCGTGGATGCGCCGCACTGGCTGGTGGGATCGCTCCATGCGCCGGTCGACCACCTGAACGTGCAGGCGGAAAAGTCCGCGACCGACTGCGTACGGGCGGGCTTGCCGTCGCCGCACGCGGCGTCCTCTGCGACCTTGCCGTCGGAACGGCGGCAGACGACGTCGCGGGTCTGCGGCTCGCTCGAGGTGCACGACGAGCCCGGGTCGACCCACGCTCCGGCGTCCCACTGGTAGCCGCATGTCTGGGTGATCTCGGTCGGCTGTGACGCGATCGGCTTGGGGCCCGAGCCGTTGCCGACGCAGCGAGAGTCGGGGACGATCGTGCCGTCGGTCCGCTTGCAGCTGACGACGCGGGTCTGGACGCCCTGCGATCCGCAGACGCCGACCTGCTTCCACGGCGAGACGACCCAGCTGTAGTATGAGTTGGGATTGACGACGACCGGCTCGCTGCCGGGCGTCGTGGTGACCGGGCTCTCGAAGACCGGCTCCGCACCGGGCTTGAACGGCATCATCTTGCGCATGATGACGACCTGCGCGCCCGCGGGAGCTACCGCGGTCAGAAGACTGGCGGAACAGGCCAAGGCCTTCAGCAGTGTGCGAGCACGCATAGAATTACGTCCGATCCAGAAAATCCCGATCACGGTCCTTAACGCGATATTGTCAAGTGATACAGGGGAAAAGTCGCTTCGCGGCAGGATATCCGGGAAAGGCGGATTGACGTGCCCGGTCGCGTCATCCTACAACCGTGCCACGGCCCACGCGGAGGCCGGTCGTCCGCCCAGACGAACTCCACCAGGGGACCGCCGACGCCATCACGATACCCCTCCATGCCGGCGATGCATGAGGCGCGGACGCTCCATCGACAGACCGGCACGAAGGACGAAGATGGAAGACGAACGCATGATCGCCGCCGCACGCCGAGCGGCGCGACGCCTGGCCCGCAGGACCGGGCATCCGTACCAGACCTGCCTCGACACGGTCGCCAGGGACTGCTCGCGCAGGAACTGGGCCCACTTCATGGAATCCCCCGCCGGCATCCCCCGGGAGGACGACCGTCGCGCCGACGCGCTTGACGACTCCCGCGAGGCGATGCTGCGCGCGATCGGCCGACCGACTGAGATGCGCGAGGCGTGGAGCGTGGGAGACCGGGATCTGCCGTACGGCTGGCCCCAGAGCATGTTCATGCCGAGGTTCAACGCGCTCTCGCCTTCGCTCGTGCCCACGGACCGGTCGCAGCGGCATCTCTTCGTGGACACGCTCGCAGCCGCTCTCATCACGGGAAACAACGGATACTTCGACATAGCCGGACGCCGGACGCTGTCCGGCTTCCTTCTGCTCGCAATCGAGGAGATGGGCGATGCAGCCTCGATCCCCGCTCTGATCGATCTGGTCGACGACGGTCTGCGGACGGCGTCCCGGCTGGACGAGGCCGCCCGCATCGCGGCCGCACGCGAAGGGCGCATCGCCGACATCCCCGACTACGTGGCGCAGTGGATCGGGACGATCGACCTGCTCGTGCGTGAGAAGGGGCATGACGAGCGCATCCAGGACGCGCTCGTGCCGCTGGTCTCCATGTCGCGCAACGAGCGCTCCGGCATCATGGGCACGGTCGATCAGGGACTGCTGATCTTCAAGAACCATGACGTCCGCCGCCGTACGGCGGCCTGAAGGAGAAGGGGCGACCCTCGGCCGCCCCTTCGTCTCTCAGCGGTTCCAGCCCGGAGGGGGCGGGCATCCGTCGCCTCCGATATCGAACGCCTGGCGACGCGCTGGCACCGGACGGTCGACGTCGATCCCGAAGCGCTTCAGGCCGCGGCGGTTCTCGTACCAGATCTCCATCTGCGCGACGAGACCGCCGCGACGGAAGGCGACGTTCGTGGTCTCGAATCCCACGGCCTTGCCGAAGCCCGTCCCGAGCGTCTTCTCGGGGAGGTCCTCCTGCGACGAGGTCGGCTCGTGGATCGAGGAGGCCGAGCTCGCGGACAGCATGGCCGACGCCGACTGCGGCGACGCCGACTTCATGGCCTGGCCTCCGCGCGAGCCCACGGTCATCGGCATGCTGCGGAACGGGGTGCCCGTCCGCGCGGCGAGCGCCATCGCCGTCTGGCGGCGAGGCACGTCCTCGCGGTAGGCGATCAGCCCGATGGTGCCCTTGTTCTGGTCGCCATGCCCCATCTGGACCGCATAGGACTCGTCGCCGACGTCCTTCGACGCCGCGAAGAAGAACTCGGCCGCGGTGCCGGAGTCGACCTTCCATCCGGGCACGTCGAACGTACCGTGAGCCTCCACGACGTAGCCAGGCGACTTGGGGGTCGCACGCTCGCCGCCGATCGTCGACAGTCCGTCGACGCTCAGGATCGCGAGGATCCGGAACGGGTTGTCGTTCCTGATGCGCAGCGCGAAGCTGGACCCCTCGCGCCCCTCGACGAACGTCTGGCGCTCTCGAGGCGAGACGAACTCACGCGCGACGTGCTGTCCGTTGCTGCCCTTGATCACTACCGAAAGGGTGACGTTACCGGTCTTCATCGACGTTCTCCTGCGTGAACCCGGCGGCATCGCTGCCCGACCGGAAGGCGGTGACAACCGCCGAAACCTCGTCCATCGTCTCGCGCATCTGCTCCGTATCGAACGGCCTGACGCGGTCCGCCGGGATGCCGAGACCGGACCCCACCTCCATGGCCTGGCCCGGAGGCCCCAGGAACAGGACGACGACGCCCTGGTCCTGCGCGCGGACCACCAGATCCCGAACGCTCTCCATCGTCCAGAAGGCGCTCGCGTTGTCGTCGCCGTCGGTCATGACGACGAAGAGCGACGCCCCCTGGCGCCGCTGGTCCATGACCGAGGCGAGACGCTCGCCCATGCAGTCGAACAGGTTGGTCCTCTCGCCCGGGAAGAACGAGAGCGGGAGGACGGCGTCGATGCGGAGGTTCTCGTAGGGCGTCCTCACTCCCGTCGAATCGAAGGTCGACAGCGTCAGGAAGCATTCGCCGACAACGGCAGCCTGAGCCGTGACGAAGGCGTCGAAGCCGGCACGCGTCTCGGCTGCGCACGAACGCATCGAGCCGGTCTCGTCGAGCAGGAAGTCTATGAAGGTGATGGGCGGTCCGGACGGCGGATGCACGTCGGGCCCCGCCTGGTCGGGCGTGGTCATTCTCTTCTCCGTGCAGGGGATTCACGGGACACCTGCGTGCGTCCCAGGGCCCACCTGCGTGCGGGCACCCTGCAGAGGCAGCATGGACCGGATCCCGAGCGACTGCAAGCACACCGAGACACCGACGAAGGGAAAAGAGATGACGTCACAGGAACCGACGGGCCGTCCCTGCCGCGACGCGCTCGTCCACCGCTACCTGTTCGGCGAATGCATGGTCATGGCCGATACGCTGGCGCGGATGCACAGGGTGCCGATGGTCGGCATCCACGACGACGTCTGGACGGACGTGCCGCGCCACGTCGGCGTGCTCACCGGCAAGGACACGTACGGCGACGCGCGGGGCCTGCGGCTCGACCGGCAGGCCTTCCTCGACGGCTACGAGGCTCCCGGTACCAGAATAGCCCCCGTCACCGCCGACGAGCTCAGACGGATATGGGGGCGGCGGATAGGATCATGGCAGGTGTCCGTATCCGAGATCGAGACGCTGGGTCTCGATCAGCGATCGTTGGCGGCATAGACCTTCGAGATCCGGTTCACGAGCGCATCGCTCCGCGCGTCGAACGGGAACGGATCGATCTCGCGCGTTCCGGCGATCTCCTCGCCGAAGAAGAGCATCAGTCCGTCAGGCGAGATCTCGACGGTGAGATTCCAGGCGGCATCGCCGAACTCGATAGCCAGGCCGGAAAGCGGCCCCTGATGGACGCGCACCTCCTGGAGCGACGAAGGCATCTCGGCCAGAAGCCATCCCCCGGCATCGCGAGCCGCCTGGCTTGCCGACAGATCCTGTACGCGCCGAGCCGCGATGGCATTGTTACTCACGAATTCTCCTGTGACCGGCACCACCATGACATTCATGTGGCAGTGCAGCAAGCGGTCCAACGCATGGCCACGACGAAAGGACCCCGATGCCCTACATGTCATTATGCGACGGAGCGGACCCGGGCGTCCTGCCCGACGGATGGCTCACGATGCCGGAGGAGATGCTCCGACAGGAGGCTGCATCGTACCGCTACGCCTGCGACGACGGCGATCTGGATCCAGACGCCCTGGAATGGCGGGTGGTAATCGACCTGCCGCTCGCCGTGCTGATCCCGCTCATGGGTGCGCATCAGGGATGGGTGTCGTGGTTCGAGGACGAACTCGCGATGTTCGACGAGGAGCTTCCCCATGTCGCGCAAGGGTACCGTACCCTGATGGACGAGCCGCTGGACAACCCGATCGTCGTGACGATCGAGCCGGAACGCGTTCAGATATGGGATGGGTGGCACAGGACGGCCGCGAGAATCATGGGCAGGTCAATCACGATCCCCGCGATCGTCGGGCGGCTGCCGCAAGGTCCGCATCTCGCGGAACTCGTTGGCCGCCGGGCACTCGTCCCGGCGGCATAGAGGGGCGTCCAGCGAACGCCCTTACGTCACGCGTTCGCAGCAGCGGCCTTGCGGCCACGACGCGGCTTCGCCGGCGCAGAGGTCTCCGTGACCTCGGGAGCGTCGACGGGAGCGGCCTCGACGGGCTTGCGGCCGAGACCGATCTTGTGAGCCATCGCGCGACGCTGCTCGGAATAGCTCTCCGCGACCATGGGATAGTCCGGCTTCAGGCCGTAGCGCGTCCTGTATTCCGCAGGCGTCATGCCATGGGTGGAAAGATGTCGGCGCAGCGTTTTGTAGGGCTTGCCGTCGATCATCGAGATCAGGTGATCCTTCGATGCCAGCGACTTGCGCACCGACACTGCGGGCTGCGGAAGATCTGCAATGTCGGTCTCGACGCCCGCTTCCGGGGCCTGCTGCTTGTCCAGAGCGTCCTTCATGCTGAGGAGGAAGCTCGACGCGTCCTCGGCGCCGGCGCGGGTATTCGGGTTGCTCAGCCATGCGATCGTCATATCGGTCGCAAGCTCGATCGTATTGATGTCGTTGTCGGTATTCATGTCATTTCCCATCAGTGGACCCCGTCGTTCATATAGAGTGACATCGACCACTCGTTCAAGTGTGCTATTCGATATTATATTTTCGTCCTGCTCAGCCGATAACAACAGTCTGCGAACGACGTCGTATGACTCAGCATCGACGAGCTACTGACGATACAGACGGGCATAGCGTCTTGTGTTCGCACGCGTACCGACGCTGCGCTCCACTGTGCCTATAGTCATCGTTCGACAGGCACAGACAAGACGTTTCCCTGACCGGACAGATGAGATGCCCGGACTACCGGGACTGATCGGAACACCTGCCGGATTCCACGTCAGGCTCCGGCTTTTTTTCAATGATGCATTGAAAAGGGACAACCCGACGAATGGAAAACACGGACCCGAAACAGTTCAGTAGCAGTTCAACATGCATGGCGCATGCCACCTGGGCATGAACAAGAACAAGGACCATGACATGGCTTTTCTGAAGAAGCGCCTGCTGGCAATCGCGGCACTGGGCATGGGAACCGCGCTGGCGGGCTGCACCGGCATGGGCGACTACGGCTACGGCGGGGTCGGGTATGCATCCGACTACTACGGCGGCGGATACGGAGGCGCGGGCTACGGCACCGGGTACTACGGCAGCGGTCTCGGCACCGGGTACTATGGCGGCGGCCTCGGCGGCTGGTACAACGACTTCTACTACCCGGGCACCGGGGTCTACGTCTTCGACCGCGGCGGCCGACGCTCGCAGTGGAACGACGGCCAGCGCCGCTACTGGCAGAACCGCGGCCAGCAGGGGCGGCCGGGCTACGGCCGTCCGAACGGAGTCAATCCTCCGCGCTGGAACGGCGGACGTCCCGGAGTCCGTCCCGACGGGCAGCATGGCCGACCTGGTCAGGGCTGGAACGGCGGGCGCCCCGACGGGCAGCCAGGGCACCCCGGTCTCGGCCGTCCAGATGGGCAGCGGCCGGGCTTCGGCCGACCGGACGGCCAGCAGCGTCCGTCGTTCGGCCGTCCTGACGGCCAGCGCCCCTCGATCGGCCGCCCGGGTGGCGGACGCGGCGATGGTGGCGGCTCCGGAAACCGTGGCGGCGGATGGCGCGGCGGCGGACGTGCCGCCGGCACTTCCGCTCCGCAGCCTCGCTGAACCAGAATGGACGAAGGCCCGTAACCGCTGGGTTCCGGGCCTTCGCATCATCGGGGTGAACGCTCATCCCTATGCGGTAATATCGGATGCGTAGGGCATGCCTACCCGCCCATGACGAAGAAAGGGTCCGGCACCGAAATGCCGAACCCTTCCAAGGACGATCGGGATGGAATTCAGGCCGCTTCGGGGTCCTTCTTCGGACCCGAGGACCTGACTTCGGCGGCAGCGGACCCGGCCGACGCGGGGGCGACCGGCGCGGGGACGACCGGCGGCACGACGGCCGCCATGATGCCGTCCAGCGACCCGCCCTTCATGCCGATCTCGGCCATGACGCTGTCGATGAGCGGCGCACCGACGCGGTACCGCATCGCCGCCGAGACCGCGCTGTCCGCCAGGCTGCCCGAGGGCTGCCCGTCGGATCCGTCGGAGCCGCCCGTGGCGCCCTGGAGGCCGCGCGCGTCGATGACCGAGATCCGGTCGATGTTCTCCATCGGCCTGGCGCTCTCGCGGATGATGCCGGGAAGCGCCTCGAGGAGCAGCCTGCGCGCGACGAGATCGGTTTGCTCCTTGGACAGCTTGTTCGTCGCCTCGTTGAAGGACATCTCGCCCTCCGCCCGCACGCGGTTGACCTCGGCGTCGGCCGCCGCGCCGATCTTCTTGGCTGCGGCGTCGGCCTCGGCCCCGACGCGGACCGCGGTGGCCCGCAGCTCCGCTGCATCGGCTTCCGCCTTCGCCTGCACCGTGATGCCGACCGCGACCTCCTGGGCCTTCTGCTCGGCCGCGATCACCGCGACGCTCTTGGAGCGGTTGGCGACCTCGGTCGCCTGCGCCGTCTTCACGCTTTCCTCGGCCCGGACCGCCTCGGCACGCGCCTCGTTGGCCTTGGCCGCGGCGGCCGACTCGCGCTCGGAGGCCTCCTGCGTCGCAACCTGCGTCTCGATGCGGGCCAGCTCGACCTCGCGGTCACGGACGATCACCGCCGCCTTGACCGCACCCTCGCGCTCGGTCTCTGCGACCGCGACGGTCTTCTCGGTCTCGATGCGCGCGCTCTGACGGGCCCGCTCGGCCTCGGCCTCCGCGCGGGCGATGGCCGCGCTCTGCTCGGCGCGGCTGGCGGCGAGCGTCTGGGCCTGCGTCAGACGGGCCTGCTCGGCCTCCTGGGCGATCTCGAGCGACTTGTTGTTCGCCTCGAGATTGCGCTTCTCGATCGCGACGCGGTTGTCGGTCGTGATCTCGTTGCGGACCTTCTTTCGCTCCTCGATCGTGCGCGTCAGGACGGTAAGGCCCTCGGCGTCGAACGCGTTGTTCTCGTTGAAGTGCTCGAACGCGGTCTGGTCGAAGTGCGTGATGCTGACGGACTCGAGCTGGAAGCCGTTCATGTCGAGATCGACCTGCACCGCCTCCTGGACCTGCTGGATGAAGTCCTTGCGGTTGGCGTGCAGGTGCTCCATCGACATCGTCGCGGCGACCGAGCGGAGCGACGAGATGAGCTTGCCCTCGAGCAGGCTCTTCACGGCCGTCGGCTCGTTCACCGATGCGCCCAGCGTCTGGGCTGCGGCTGCGATAGCCTCCGCGTCGGGCTTCACCTTGACGTGGAAGAGACCGACGACGTCCACGCGCAGCTTGTCGAGCGTGATGAGCGCATCCTTGCCGATGCGGTTCACCTCGAGCTTCACGGTGGTCATGCGGACCTGCATCATCTCGTGCAGGACAGGGATGACCATGATGCCGCCGTTCACGACGACCTTCTCGCCGCCGAACCCGGTGCGGATGAGCGACACGTCCTTGGTGGCGCGCCGATACAGGCGGGTGAGGATCACGCCGATGACGAGCAGCGCGAATATGATGACCCCGGCAATGACGCCGAAGCGGATAAGCGTATCCATGTCAGACTTCTCCCTTGAGAACGATGTGGTTGAGGTTCAGGCCACCGGCCCGAGCGTTATGTCGATGTCGGGCACGGCGACGAAGATCGGGCCGTCCCTGCTCACGAGGACCCCCGACATTCCTGCCGGGATGGGAACGTCTCCGTCCGGCTCCACCATGACGTAGTGGGCCTGGCCGTACTGGTCGACGACGCGGCCGCGCGAGGGTCTCCCCCTGCGCGCGTCGCTCTCCAGCACGACCACGCGGCTTCCGACGAGCTGACCGGGATGGATCGCCGTCGTCTCGTCGCGTGGAAGGATGCGGTGCAGGCCGTTAGCCGCGAAGAAGTTCAGCACCAGCGCCGACGGAACGGCCGCGCCGACGGCCCACTGCCAGGACAGCGCATGACCCTGCACCGCCTCGGCGACCTGCTGGATGCCGAACCCGGCCAGCACGAAGCAGGCGAGCAGGCTGGTCAGCCAGATCAGCACTGGCATGCCCGTGCCGAAGCCGAGCCAGGAAAGGACCGAGCCGCCGTCGAAGTGGCCGTCGAGGTCCGCGTCCAGGTGAAGCGATCCCATGCCGAGGCCGATGGCCTCGATCAGGCCGACGCCAACCATCACCAGAAAGGCGATCGTGAACGGCGCGTACGGCTCGGTGAGCGCGAATTCCAGCATCATGACCTCCCCGGGATCAGGAGCCGCATCCGGCATGTCCGCCGTGCGCGACCGTGGTGCCCGCCCACTGCGGACGGACCATGCGAACGGAGCCGCGAGACGGCGGATCGCATCCGATGGAGCGCTCCTTCCGTCCTGTCACGGGTTATAGGACGGTCTGGCAGAATACACAACGCAAACGCGTCGGCTCCCCCTGGAGGCGGGCCGTTCGTCGGGCGATGGCATGGGGTGTCGCCTCCGCCTTGGGAGGGAGATGCCGGGACAGTACGTCCGGCTGCGATGTCGCGTCCCCGGCCAATCCGGAGACCTTCGGGCGCCTGCCGCCCGGAGCTATGTATCTTCATGTCGCACCCTGATGGCATGCAAATGTTACGGCATCGTGACACCATCCTGAAAATCGTGCTGGCGATTCACAGGCATGATGCGCTACCACGGCGATACCGACCGCCACGTCCGGACCGGATCGGATCGGGACCCCGCATGTCGCCTGACGCGATGATACCTGTGCTGCTGATCGTCGGATTCCTCGTGTCGATCACGATGGCCGGAATCGCGCGCCAGAAGGTCCCGGGCGGAACCGAGTACCGCGAGGAGCCCGCGCCGCGAGTGCATGCCTATGCGGAACGCCGCTGGGGCGATACGAGAATGCACAACGACTACCGCAGCGGCGACGGACTGGGGCGAAACGCGGGCGGAACATCCTATGCCCGAAGCCAGTCCTGGCCCGGATACGAGAGACACGGGGATGCGCTGGGTCGGGGCTATGGCCGCACGGGCGAGGGAGCATACACCCGACGCGACCGTCCTCGCTACCATGCGAACGGATCCTCGGCGCAGGGACGCCACGACAGCTTCGAGCAGGGGCCGGACGAGGGATTCGAGGCCTGGGCGAACGCCAACGGCTTCCGGTGGCGGGACGCCTCGTCGCAGCAGCCTCCTGCGCCTCCGCCTCCGCCCGCCGCTCCGCACTGGTCGAAGGTGCTCGGCATCCCGAAGACGGCGGGAGTCGCTGAGATCCGCAAGGCCTATGCGCGGACCATGCGTGGGCTGCATCCCGACGTGGCCGAGCAGAACGCCCTTACCAGCCAGCTGTGCACGGACGCGCGGGTCGCCTACGACCAGGCTCGCCAGGACGCGCAGCGGAACGGACGGCCCTAGCCATTCCCGTTCCCCGGCTTCCGTCCTATAACCGGACGAGAAGGAGCCGACGGACTTGCGCATCATCACGCCACGCGAATGCCGCCCGCCGTTCCTGCCGCGTTCCCGTCCTGTGACGTCGACGTCGATCTGACCCTGAGCGGAAGATGGGAAAAGCAGGCATGAGGGATACGGCCGCCCCTGCGGTGTCCGCCACCGGGCTCGTCAAGAGATACGGGGCCAGGTGCGCGGTGGACGGCGTCGACCTGAACGTGCCGCGGGGGTCGATCTACGGCATCCTGGGGCCGAACGGAGCGGGCAAGTCGACGACGCTCCGCATGCTGCTCGGCATCCTGGAGCCTGACGCGGGCGTGCGAACGATGCTCGGATCGTCGCGGCCTTCCGACGTCTCCGACCGCATCGGCTTCCTTCCCGAGGAGCGCAGCCTGTACCAGAACATGAAGTGTCGCGAGGTCGTGGCCTTCCTTGGCGCGATGCGTGGACTGCCATGGCGCGAGGGACGTCGGCGCGCGGACCGTCTCCTCCAGGAGGCCGGCCTGGGCGACGTGGCCGGCACGCGCGTCAGGAAGCTCTCGAAGGGCATGGCGCAGTACGTCCAGCTCATATCCGCGATGGTGCACGAACCCGATCTGCTCGTCCTCGACGAGCCCTTCTCCGGACTCGACCCGGTCAACCAGCAGGCTCTGGAGAACATGATCCTGCGACAGCGGGACCGGGGTGCGACCGTGCTGTTCTCGACTCACGTCATGGGACACGCCGAGCGCCTGTGCGACCGCCTGTCCATCATCGCCGCCGGGCGGGTCCGCTTCGAGGGGCGGGTGGACGAGGCGCGGGCGCTGCTGCCGCAGCGCGTCAGGTACGTCCCGAGGGCCATGCCGGGAGATCTCGCCTCGGTGCTGCCCGCGGACGCGGTGCAGGAAGGCGAGGGCTGGAGCTTCCGCGCTCCCGACTCAGGGATCGAGGATCTCGTCCTCGGGCTGGTCGCACGGGGATACGGAATAGCGCGTCTGTCGGTCGAGGACGCGAGCCTGCACGACGCCTTCGTCCACATCGTCGGCAGGGACGCGGCAGAGGAGGGCGGGCGATGAGGATCGGACGCTTCGTGCGCCATACGCTGACGGTCGCGCGGCGCGAGTTCATGACCGCGGTGTCGCAGCCCACCTTCCTGGTGTTCCTGCTGTCTCCCCTGATCCTGCTCGTGGCGAGCCTCGTCACGGGCGGGGCGATCGAATCGGCACGCACCCAGGGAATGTCAAAGCGGACCGTGGTCATGCTCTCCGCCGGCGCGGAAGCGCGGACGGCCCGTGCGGTGGACGCGCGCCTGCGCGACCTGATGCAGACGCAGGAGCGTGCGCCGCTGCGGACGGAGCCGCCGGGACCGGACCCCGCCGCCCAGGCGCATGCGCTGCTGGCCGATCCCGACGCGGACGTGAAGGCGGTGCTGTACGGCGCGGTGCAGGAGCCCAGGATCCTGCGGACCCCCGACGCGGTCGCCGACGAGCGCTACCTCGCGCAGATCGCTATCGAGACGCTGCAGGCCATCCGCACCCGGGAGATCTCCGCGTACGGCGGCCGCACGCTGCGCATCGTGCGGCCCGAGGTTCTCGTGAGCCGCCCGGCGGCGAACAGCGCGACCGCCATGGAGGCGCTGGGAGCGGCGGCGATCGTCATCGTCTTCATGGCGACCTACCTGCTGTCCAGCCATATCGCCACCGGCTTCGCCGAGGAGCGCACGAGCAGGATCGTCGAGATACTGGCCTCCTCGGCATCGCTCGAGAGCGTCTTCTTCGGCAAGCTCGTCGGGGAGCTCGCAGTGGCGACCCTGTTCACGGGGTTCTGGATCGTCGTGCTGATCGGAGTGGCGCTGGCCGGGGGGCTGCCTTCGGGAGGCGACGGGACGCTGCCGCTGACGGCCGCGACCGGTGGCCTGTTCCCCGTCCTGTTCCTCGTCTACTTCATGATGTCCTACCTGATCAGCAGCTGCTCGATTCTGGGACTCGCGTCACTGGCGTCCACGCCGCGCGGAGCGGCGCTCATGGTCATGCCGTTCTCGCTGATGCAGTTCGGGATGATGTCCCTGGGCACCTATGCGGCCTCGAGGCCGGACACCCCGCTGTTCTGGACCGCGATGGCGATCCCCTACAGCTCGCCGCTGGTCATGGTGTCACGGGCGGCCACGTCGCCGTCGCTGGGCATGCATCTGGCAGGCATCGCATGGCAGCTGCTCTGGGTGGTGGCGATCGTCCGCCTGGCCGCCGGAGCCTTCCGGCGCGGTGCCCTCGGCGGTGGACATGGTCTGTCGTTCGGACGCGGCAGGACCTGAGCGTCCGTCAGGCACAGGCAGAGGCAAGGCGCGCGACGGTGTCTTCGGTTCGTCCGCAGGGGACGGAAAAGGAGTAGAAGACCATGGCGACGCCGATGATAGTGCCCGACCGGATGCCAGCCAGGGTTCACGCTCCGCATCACGAGAGCGGGTTCGCGTTCAGGGTGCCGTTCTGCGAACGCGGACGCACGGCACGCCGCATGCAGCGGCTGGCCAAGGAGCACGACGGTGCGTTCCAGCTCGAGCGGGTCGGCTTCCTCGGGACCGTGCGCTGCACCTACCGGCAGCGCGACAGCGAGAAGGTGCTAGGATTCCTGGCCGAGCACATGCGCGACCGGCGCGTGCACCTGATCGACGACTACCAGCGCCGATACGGCGTGGAGGAGGACTGAACGCCTAGTTGCGGCGAAGAAGGGACAGTGGGCCTGACGGCCAGAAGCTGAGGATGGAAGGCGAATAGCAGTCGGGAATTCCGATGGGAAAAACAGAAAGCCCAGGGAAGAAGCCATGAAGCTGTTCGCCACCCTCTCCATCATCGTCGCGTTCCTCTATCTCCTGCCCGTGCGGCTGGTCTCGGTATTCACCGAGCGCGCCATCGCCGCACGTCGCGATCACGGCTGGGATTCCACGCCGCGCGAGCAGGCCGCGCTCGCGCTCGCCCATGCCGCCGCACTGCGCCAGGCGCAGCTCTTCACCGCCTATCCGGGACCCGCCCGGCTGGCCATCGGCACGCTGCGCCTCGTCGGCGCGAGCTGAACCGCACACTCCGGAGTACGACATGACAAGGCTGACCATCGAGGACGCACGCGTCCTGCTCTCCACGCTGGAAGACGTACAGCGTGCAGCTCTGCGCGCAACCGGTCCCGACGGTCTCGTGCCTTCTCCGCCCATGGCCGAGCTGCAGTGCCTCATCGCCGAGGCCGCACGTATCCGGAACGTGGAGACGCACCTCTGGACGGTCGGCGCGCTCGCGCTGCGCGACGTCCGGACACGCGTCTACATGAGGACGTGGAACATCGACCGGCGCACCTTCCCGCACGGGTTCGAACGGCTTCTCGATCCCGATCCCCGGGCCATGGTCGGCGACGCCTACCCATGCCTCGTCGTGAACGACATCGAATGGGGCGAGGATCTCGACCATCTTCCCGGCGAGATCTGGATCACCCACCGGGAGCTGAGACTGGCGCAGGGATCTCTCGAAGCGCGCGCACGCGAGGCCGTGGCCACGCGGTATCCCGTAGCCGCGATCCGCTGGAGCCTGCGTTCCGCAGCGAGCCTTGCAGGCCATGAGGACCAGATGGAGCAACGGTGACGCGATAGACAAAATGGAACGGAAAAAGAAATGACACAGATCAGCGCGAGCCTCCTCATCGCCGAACTCAAGGCGATGGGCCCCGTCATCGAGCCGGTACGCGACGACATGCGCCTGACCGGCATCGAGATCTCCGAGAAGGAGGGGCGCCCGATCGCGGTATTCACGTACGACATGGGCCGCAAGGCGGTCATCGGGGTCGGCGACGGGGACTGCGGCATCACCGCCTTCGTCAAGGACAGCGTGATCGTGGCGTTCGCGCGCATGAGCGCGTTCGCGGCCAGGGACATCGGAATCGACGTCACGAGTCGGGAAGCGATGGCCGAGGCCGGCGTGCAGGCGGTGACCAGCATCGAGCGCATGCGCCCCGCCGACATCGCGCGCTGCGTGGGGCCTGTGGTCGACATGGTCGAGCTGGATTCCGCTGCGCGCTGCCAGGACCTGATTCCGTCCCTGACCTCGGACGAGCTCGCGATCGCGCGCTCCGCCAGCTGGACGCCGGAGGCCCGCTACCGCCAGGCGGCCGAGACCGCCAACGCACGTCGCTTCGCGGTCGCAAAGGAGCAGACTGAATCGCGCCGAAACACCTCCTACGTCCCGGCCTGGGGCGTGGGCGCGGCGGCGGCCGACACCGCACCGACGCCGCGCGGCCGTGCCCCGCTCGGACGGGCAGGCCGCCGCTGATCCGTCCAGGACGGAGCTTCATCACCAAGGGAGAGAACACGATGACCGATACCACCACGCGGCTTCCCGACCTTCTCGTGCGGACCACCTCGCGCGGCGACCGCTTCGCATGGCGCCTCGTCACGCTCGACGACGAGCGCTTCCTGACCTCGGTCGAGCAGTCGGAAGTCGACGGGTCGAACGCCGACTTCGAGACCCGGGCCGAGGCGCGGCAGGCCGGCGGACGCATGCTGCTCTCGATCGTCGAGACGCGAAACGCCGTCGAGGGCGAGATCGTGCCGATGCCGGGACGTTCCATGGCGGGACCGGGGCGTCTCGCCGCCTGACGCTCGCCTTCGTCGGCCATCTGCGTATATGGTGCGGGTGCCACACGGTGCCCGCACGTCAGCACGGAAGCGATCATGAGATACGGCAGATGGGGAGTGAGCTTCGACGCGTCCGAGACGGCTGAAGCCGGCCAGATCGCGAGACGGCTCGGAGGGTATGACGAGATGCTGCGCCTCGAGCGCGACCTCGCGCGCCATCAGCGCGAGGGAACACGGGTACGGATGGTGCTGGACGACCAGGGACGCCGTCAGCTGGAGCCCGTCGATGGCGGCGGCAGGCCAGACGACCGAGCCGGGGAGACTCATGTCGCAGGTGATCGCACGACGCAGCATATCGAGACCGGATGGGTGCCCGGCCTGCTGCGCCGGCTGCTGCGGCGATGACGCCGGCCAATCTCGTGCGGGATCTGGCACGCGACGTGGCGATCTCGTGGGGCATGCCCCGCGCCGCGGACGTGCTGGAGGTAGAGCAGGACGCCACAGAAGTACGCATCGGCATCCCCTGCGGCGACATGGTGCGCAGGGCGACCATGACAATCGACGACACGCTGATGTCCGATCTCCGCAGCGGCGGCGGCCGGGCGATGGACCTTCGCACGCGCCTCTCCGAGATGGTGCGCATGCAGGCCCGCGCGGCGAGCGTCGTCGGGCATGACGCAGAACATGCGCCGGCGTGGTCGGTGACGATTCCCCGTCTCTTTCGCGACCTGCTCACGGCATCCGGCCTCACGCCTGCCATGCTCGTCGATCGTCTCGACGACTATTCCGGCTGGGAGCCTGCGGACGTAGGCGAGACCGTCCAGCTCTCCGCCGTGTCGATGCGCTGCGGGAGGATCCTCGGGACGATCGCACTGACGGCGGGTTCGTCGCCGGTCTCCGTGCTGTCCACCGACGACGAGGACGGAGCCTGCACCGTGGTGATCCACGACGCCGAGCTGCCCGGCACCGCGCTCCTGGCTGCAGAGGGCTGGGACCTGGACGACGTCGTCGACCACCCGGCGCTTCCAGGCGGCGGGTGTCACGTCGTGCGCCACGTCGCGCAGCGCGCCTCGTCCGGACGTACCGACCTGCATCTGATGCTCGAGCCCGACTACGCATGGTGCGCGGACGCTCCGGCGGACGCCGACGTGTCGTGGCGACGGATCAGGGAGGGGCGGCGGCTGCGCCTGGCATGAACGGTCTCGGTCACCACGCGATCGTCGAGATGCTCGACGAGATCGCCTATCTCGACGGCTGTAGACCGCAGGCCGCGTACTGCGTCCTGAAGACGGACGACGACGGCGTCGAGGCCTCCGACGGTCGACTCTACTGCCGACGCTGCTGCTGGGACCTGCGGGGAAGGCCGCTGGTCTCGACGTTGGAATGCGAGGATGAGCCGTGCCACTGCGACAACTGCGGCTGCCTGCTCGCGTACACGCTCAGCGGCGAGGCAGCCCGCCGATTGGCGGACGAGTTCGTCGACAGGTCGACACGGATGCACTGCGACGACCACTATCACGTCGCGAGAATGGTCGAGGCCTCTCCCTGCGGGAACGTCCTCAAAGCGGCCGTGCGGGCCATCGAAGGCTTCGATGGCGTTTGACGACATTCCATCCCATCCTATAACCCCACCATGACAGAAGAAAGATCGGCGATAGCCTGCCCGCAGTGCAGCAAGCGGTACGCCATTCCGGCCGGATCCATCGGGCCGGAAGGACGTGTCGTGCGATGCATCTCATGCCATCACGGATGGACGGCCTACCCCGACGACGTCGTCCTCGTGGCGGCCCGCCCTGTCGCCTCCACGGACGCCGTGGCCGCATCTGCTCCGGACCCCAGGCCGGAGCCAGACGTGCCGACGATCGAAGCCGTGGCCCCCGTCGTCGCCGTACCTGCGGTCGACGAGACCGCGACGGCCGCTACAACGACGGCATCCGACGAGGCTATACCTTCCGGCGAGACCGGAACCCTGCACCGCGATGACGCCTCGACGCAGTACGAGACGGTCGAAGACGGAGATGGCGCACGGCCGAGGCGACGCCTGAAGCTGGTGACGGCGCTCGGCGCGATCGTCGCCGTCGCGGCTGCCGGAGGTGCGGGCTACGTGGTGACGCAGCAGGAGGCCAGGGAGCCATCGGGCACCGCCCGTCTCGTCATCAGCATCCCCGACAGCCCCGTCAGGCAGCGCGCCGCCGACGGAAGCGAGATCATCACGACCACCGCCCGGGTCGCCAACGACGGCAGCGCGCCTGGACGGGTGCCCGAGCTGAAGGCGACCATGCGGACGTCGGACGGACGAGTCGTCAGGGAATGGCGCGTCAGCCCGCCCGCCGGCCAGATCGCCCCCAGGAACGCCAGAAACGTATCGATCGGCACCGCCGGCACGGACGTGCCGCCCGGACCGCTCACGCTCGACGTGGACATGGTCGAACGCGGACAGAGATAGAAGACCGCCGCGGCGGTCCTCTCCCGCCGCCGCGGCCACCGAAACCAACAGGGAGAACAACATGACCTTCCACCGCAGCCCCGCCGTCATGGCGGCCGATGCGTCCTTCGCGCGCTCGCCCATCGGCGAATCCCGCTCCCGGCACCTCCTCTGGCTTACCGACGAGGATCTGGAAGCCGTCGGACCGGAACCCGACCGGACGAGGAAGCCCATAGACTTCGACAGTCCGGAGGAGGTCGCCGCCGAGCGGGCTTCCGCAGCGCTATGGAGCGCCTGGTGGTCCCGGATCTGCTCGCGCGTGTCGACCAGGCGTCAGGAGGCGATGTCGGACGACGCCTGGGTCGCGCAGTATCTTCCGCTGATCGCCGAACGCCGGGCGGCAGGCCCGGCCGAGCGAGCGGCACTGGAAGCCGAGTGGGACGCGTACGATCTCGCTCACCCCGAGCGCGGTCTGACGGATCAGGAGACCGCACACCGCACCGCAAACTGGGCGCGACGAGGCGATCTGTGCAAGGAGTACCGTCGTCTCCAGAAGACGTCTCCAGACTCCTCGAGGCTCACGGAGATCCTCGGCGAGATGCGCGAGTGCGAGCGCATCAACCACGACTACTACGAGCTCGAGCACAGCCGCCCTTCCGTGAAGCTGGCGGCCTGAGGAGAACCACATGTCACGAAAGCCACTCGCCTCCGGCACCCGCGTCGAGGGCCATCCGATCGCGCTCTCGATGATGCGCATCTGCGGCGTCGACCCCGTCCTCGCCATGGGTAGCGGCGCCGCATGGCCCGACGACTATCGTCCGGACTACGTCGAGAACGACGGTGGCGTGCTGCGGATGCGCTTCGCGCTCGACGCCGACCGTCAGGTCCAGATCACCGTCAACGGCGCCGAAGCATGCGTCTCGGCGCGCGGACAGGCGTTTCCGGTATCGGCACTGCCGGCGATGGCCGGACTGCCGCTGTCGACCGTCGTCGACCATGTCCTCTTCACCGCTGTCGACGCACGCGTACGCGAGGCGGAGTCCTTCAATCCGCTGGAGGACGGCATCGGCACGATCTTCCACCTCGAGGCGCAGAGCGCCATCGTCGTCGCGCCGTGACGGTCCGCCGCACGTCCGTGGCGCCACTCGACGAACGGTCGGGGCACGATGCCATCATGGCGGAGATGCGGCGCCTGTGCGAGGTGGCCGGGGACCCCGATGCCGCGAAGTTCTACGCATGGTCGCAGCAGGGCCTGTGGCGGGCTCCGGACAGGTCCGAGAGCGGCCCGGTGGACATCGGGTCCAATCGTGTCGACATGCAGGAAGCCCTTGATCTCGACGTCGCCTCCCATGTCCGCCTGAGGCGACGGCGCGAGGCGATAGACGACACCGGCGAGCCGGACTGGTCGCTGGCCATCAGGAACGCGACCCGCGTCCTGCTCGTGCATGCCGGCTCCGATCCCGCCGTCGCGATCGACCGCATGGAGGACGCGGGCATCGGTCCCGGAGGTCTGCGCGTGGACAGCGTGACGCATCGTCGAGGCTGCGTCCTAGCGTCGATCCATGTCGGCGTCACCGATCGGGGAACTGTGACCTACGATGCCTTCGAGGGTCGCTCGGAACTGCGCATATCCGGCTTCGCGCTCCCGGAGACGGTGATGGCCGGCATCGCAGGCGAACCGCTCCGCAGCGTCATGCCGCACGCTCTTCTCGACGAACTCAATCTGCACGTCGCCGACGCCACCACGATACCGGGGTGGGCCGGGGAAGGTCAGGATACCATCCTGCGTCTGGTCGACGACTGGATACCGCTGGTGTCCCATCATACCGCTCCGCGCCCGTGGCTGCGTCCTCTACCGCTGCCACGATACGCCTGATCCGGCAATCAAGAAGAATATGGCGCAGGCTCGCCATCCATCCTAAAACGATCCAGTCCACCAGGGAGAGGATCGTGACCGACGTCCCAACAGCGAGCGTGCATGCCTACGACCGTGAGACGGCGCACTACCAGTGTCTGATCAACGAGGCCGAATCGATCAAGATCGAGGCTAAGGAACGGCGTTCCTACTCTCCCGACACCGGCGAAGCCATCATCTGCATGGTGACCATTCCAGGCGTCCTGGTGTTCCTCGGAGCGTGCGTATGGGCCATAGCGACGAACGGCTAGGACCCGGCCTGTCCGCGCGACCGTCAGCCGCCTGAGGCCCACCTTCCCAGAGAAGAGGTGTCTTCGAGAAGATCGGACGAAATACCTAGACGCATCAGATTCCCTCGTAGCCATCCGGCATGAAGGGAAAAACAATGCAGGCACCAATCACTCCGCTAGCCCAGCTGCGAAACTATGTCCGTCCTGAACGCAATCCTGTCGACGGCATCGTAGTGGATGGGAATCTCGACCGACTGGCGCTTCTCTCGGGGGTGGCGATCTACGCCGATGCGGAATGCGGTGGCCAGTACCGTGCAATGAAGATCGCAGAAGACGCCCTCAAGGCAGGCGAGAGGGTCATCGTCATCGATTTCGCCCGACTGGGCTTCGGGCTCAGCGGACTCAAGGTCGGGAACAAGCGCGTACCCGTCCTGCGCTATGGACGCGATGTGCATGGCTACACGCTGTCTCATCTCGATGGCGACGGTCTCGCGGATAGCGTGATCCACGGCAAGTCGTCGATCGTCCTGGAGATCGACCACCTCACCTACGGCCAGATCACCATCATGCTGACCGCGCTGCTGGAGCGTGTACTGACGTCGGGCGAACGTGACATCACGGTGGTATTCGTCGGGCTCGACGCGCTCATCGCACGTCGACGTCACGAGAAGGACAGCCGTGCGCTCATCCAGTTCCACAGCCTCGCGCTCCGTGGACGCGGCCGCAACATCAAGTTCGTCATCACTGCCGAGTCGCCGAGCGAAATCCCCATGGAGATCCGGAACGGGATGAAATCCATCATCTCCGGACGGCTCTGTTCCAAGCCGCAGGTATCGGCTCTGCAGGCGGTCGTCTGGACCGAGAATCTGACGAAGTACGCTCGTACGACGGGCATTGGCATCTCGGTCGGACCAGTTGGCGTCCACTGGGGGTTCTTCCCGTCCCAGTGTCTCCCGGACATGCCGGTACTGCTGCCCCCGCTGGAATTCGACAGCGGCATCGGAAACGACGATGGCAGCGGCAAGGTCAGGTCCACTCCGGAGGAGACGGCCTCGATCGCCGTCCTGAAGGCGGCGGCGGAAGCCCGGTCCGAGGCTGCGGCCGGGGCCGTCTCCCGACGGTCTACGTCCGTATCGGCACTTGGCTCCGCGCGCCGGGCGCGACACCGCCTGCCAGAGGGCACCGGCGTGCCGCGGCGACGGCTGACCCTCGACGTCAACGGGGTGCAGGTATCCATCCAGGATCATCTGAAGACCAACAAGGTGCAGTACTATGCACAGAAGGCAAACGTCGCACGCCTGGTCTGCGCCATGCTGAAGAACTCGATGCGACATCTCGACCCGACGAATGTCACGGCCCTGGAGATCGTCGACCGCTGCATGCACGACGAGCGCGTGGGCAAGGCAGCCGCATGGATGGCGCGCCGAGAGAAGCACAACGCCATGATAGCATCACGACTGCTCGGCGTGGTGCACTTCATGCTGGGTACGCAAGCCATGCCGTCGGTGGTCTCGTTCCTCGATCGGGTGCTCTCGGGTGCCGATCTGTCGGCGGGGGATCCCCGTCTGGCGCTAGGCCGAGCGCTGGGAGAGATGGATCGCAACGGTCTCCCCACCTGTGATCAGGGCCGCCTCGAGGCACTCATCCAGTGCTGGAACGCCCACGTGCTTGGCGAGCGGATGACCAAGGTCGCCTTGACCGGAACGCTGCCGGACATGTTGCCGCCAGCGGCTGCCCGGTCCGGAGAGGTCGTACCCTTCCCCAGGGTCCATATGCAGAACGCCGCATGATCCAATGCCCCCGGAGAGCACAGAGCTCTCCGGGGGATTATCCGTCGACCCGGCATGGAAAACGAACCATGGCGGCTACAGATCGATTAGCCGTATTTTAAGGATGGTGTGCAACACCTCGCTGGTCGCTCCTGCATCAACGGACCGCCATGCTGAAAATCCTAATGCTCGCCGTCGCCGTCATTCCATCCGTGGCCATGCGATCACCGCCTCTCGGCGATGTCGAAAGCTCTGTAGCCCTGCAGATCGTATCCGCGCACAACGCCGCGCGCGCGGAGGTAGGCGTAGAACCGATAGGGTGGAATCCCGAACTGGCGGCAGACGCCGCCGAATGGGCACAGCACCTCGCATCGACAGGTCAATTCGAACATGACCCGCAGGAGCGCGACGATCCCGAAGGCGAGAACCTGTGGATGGGTACGCGCGGACACTATCCCGTGCAGCGCATGGTGCAGGCGTGGGAAGACGAGAAGAAGGTGTTCAGACCCGGCCGTTTCCCCGACAACAGCAGGACCGGTTCGTGGTCGGACGTCGGCCACTACACCCAGATGGTATGGAAGGACACGCGCGAGGTCGGCTGCGCCATCGCGTGGAACGCCAGCGACGAGGTGCTCGTGTGCCGCTACGCGCAGGCCGGAAACGTCATGGGCGAGAGCCCGATCTAAAGCGGGATTCCGCATGGTGCGCGTTGCCGTATCGCGCATCGTGATACTATAACGACCGGCATGAGCAGGATAGGATCACCACCGGACGACGTCTACGGCGTCTACATCAGCATCGCGGACGGCACGGGCGTCTATCACGACGTCGTATCCAGGGCCGAGACGTTCGACGGCGCCGTCGAGGACCAGGCGGATTCGATCGCCGCCGCCGTGGTGAGAGGTTTCACCGACCTCACCGGCATGTCGGGCATGCAGACGAGCATCGTAGACGGCATGACGGCCGACGGGGCCCAGTGCACGATCATCGCGCTCATCCCGTCCGATTCCATGCAGATCGCCATACCGGCACGCTTCTCGTGGTCCTGCGGTCGACCGCTTCTCGTCATCGAGCGTCGTGCCGTCGCCCCATGGCGCCATGATGGCGCCGGCACGGCATATGTCGACTGGGGGCGCATCCAGCAGATGACACAGGCATACGTCACGGATCCTGCCCGCCTCGCTACGGAATCCGACGTCCTTGCCCCTTACGCCCTTCCGAAGATCTCCAGCATCGACATTCATGAAGTGGACACGGGGGCATTGGACGCCTCCGTGTCCACGGATCCCGTAGATCGCCCCTGCATGACCGAAGATCCGCGTGATCCGGTGATCGAACCCACGCCGGACGCGACCGACCAACCGAAGCCTGCGGCAGAGGCGAAGCCCACGCCCGAGGCGAAGCCCGACAAGCCGGCGAAGAAGAGCGGGGCCATCGATCCCAGCACCGGTCTCCCGAAGCTCCCGGACACGAGAACCGTGCCGATCCCCGACGGGACCGCCTCGGTCGCCGTCATGGAGGACGTCGAGCTGGCCGGCTCGGACGCCTTCGAATGGAACAGCCATGCACACGTGATACGCCAGTATCAGGTCCTCGCCGAGAAGCTGCCGCTGCTCGGCATGAAGGCCATGGAGATCGGAAGCGACGGCCCGCTGATCTCGGCGATGATGCGCGACCGCTTTCCCTGGATGGAGGAGGCCATCGAGGCCGTGACCCGCGCCTGCCAGGAGCAGCTCGCCGCAGGACGGTCGTGGTTCACGATGAAGCCGACGCTTCTCGTGGGACCTGCGGGCTGCGGCAAGAGCAGCTTCGCCCGAGCGCTGGCCGAGGCTGCAGGTCTCGGATGGAACATGCTCGACTGCGGTTCGGTGCACGACACGGTCACGATCTCGGGGACGCCGCGAGGCTACACGACGGCCACGCCGAACTTCGCGGCGGTCGTCATGGAGCGTACCAGCACGGCGAACCCCGTCATCCATCTGGACGAGATCGACAAGGCCACGCGCAGCAGGCAGGGCTACCTTCCCGACGCGGTCCTCAGCATGACGGAGCCGACGACCGCGAACGCCTACTACGACCAGTGCCTTCAGCGGAAGATGGACCTGACCTACTGCACCTGGATCGCCACGGCCAACGACGTCTCGCGGTTCACAACGCCCATGCGCAGTCGGTTCAGGATCATCGAGGTGCCGCAGGCCCGCGGCGAGCACATCGACAGCGTCATCAGGGAGATAGCCGGGGAGGTCGCGCGCGACTGGTCTCTGTCGCGCGACGACCTCGTCGACATTCCGCAAGAGGCCAGAGGCATCCTCTCGAAACAGCTCGACAAAGGGTCGCTCAGGACGGTCGCACGGTCGCTGCGGATGCTGTGGTCACGCGATCTCGTCGACAACGGACGGGCATCGCTGAACTGAACAAGCCGGTCGCCTCGCGGCGACCGGCCTGGTCACATGCCGTTCTGGCGTGCCATGCCTGCGATCATCGCCGGCGGCGGAGCTCCCTTCTTCGGACCCTGGCTCAGATCGGGCAGCGTGAACTTCATCTCGCTCGCGGACTTGGATGCGTCCTTGCGAATACCCTCGAAGACCCTGGCGATCGGATCCGATTCCCGACAAGCCGAATCGCATCCTGAAACTCCCTAGAGAGGAAAAACATGAAATTCGTGCCGAAGGTCACGCCGACCAAGCATCTGCCGAGCGGACCGATGCTGGCCTGGGCGCAGTCGCAGGCGGATGCGGCCTACCTCAGATTGCGGCTAGGGGACGAGGGGCTCGAGACGGCCTCGAATGCGATCTGCGCATCGCGAGGCCCGGTGGCCCCGCACCGCGACACCGAGGGCGTGTCGGAGGGAATGCGGGTGATCGGCCTGGTGCTGCGCTCCGACGGACATCGCCTCAATTCGGATGCGCTGCATGATTCGGGCTGTCCGGAAGGGCTACCCCTGTTGCCGGGCACGCTCTACGAGATCGATCCGCTGGACCGTCACTGGACGACGGTGCCCAACGGATCGGTCGCTCCCGAGCTGATCTTCACCGTATGCGTCATGTTCCCCGACAGGAGATCCGCCAAGACACTCGCCAAGGACATGTGGTGGACGGTACTGGCGGCGTCGATCGACGCCATGCGGACATCGCAGGACACCTAGAGACGACCGCCTTGTCGGTCAGACTTCAGGAATACGATCACGTTTTGTAACGTAGACGATCGGACATGCGACCAAGACGGTCGCGACATCACCCGAAAGGTCAGGAAATGACGACGTACCTGTGCTGGCATCTCCCGGACGGCAGTCCCGAACGTGGCGACGAAATCGCGGCTGAGACCGCCGAAGCGGCGGCCTTGTCCTTCGCCGAGACCTTCTTCGAGGACAGTATGGGCGAATGGATGGGCGGCGACGTCAAGGTCCAGGAACTCGACGCGAATCTCGACGCCGTAGGCGAGGCCATCGTCTTCGACGCAGACGTGGCGATCACGGACCTCGCGATCACCGCCAAGCGGAAGGACTGACGTGGGGGACGTGACGACCATCAGCTGGAGCCAGGCCACCTGGAACCCGTGGATCGGCTGCCAGAAGGTGGGGCCAGGCTGCGACAACTGCTACGCCGAGGCGCGGGACCAGCGCTTCGAGGGCGGCGTGCACTGGGGGCCGGGCGCCGAGCGGCGGCGCACGTCGCTGGCCAACTGGCGCAAGCCGTACCGCTGGAACAGGCTGGCGATGGAGGAGGGCGTCCGCACGAGGGTGTTCTGCGCATCCCTCGCCGATGTGTTCGACAACGCGGTCGACCCGCAGTGGCGGCGAGACGCGGCGACTGTAATCCGCGACACGCCGCACCTGGACTGGATGCTGCTCACCAAGCGTATCGGACTGGTCAACCGCATCATCGAACGCGACTTCGACGGAGATCTGCCGCGCAACGTCTGGATGGGCGCGTCGGTCGTCACGCAGGAGGAAGCCGATCGCGACATCGCGAAGCTGCTGGACGTGGACGCCTCGGTCCGGTGGCTGTCGATGGAGCCCCTGCTGGAGCGCGTGCAGGTCGCCCCCGCGCAGATGCGCGGCCTGGACATGATCGTGGTCGGTGGCGAATCCGGGCGCAGCGCCCGGCACATGTCGCTCGACTGGGCCCGCGATCTGCTGCGGCAGGCACGCGAGGGCGACACCGCATTCCATTTCAAGCAGATGTCGCAGGCGGACCGGCCTGGGGACTACGGCGAGATGGAGGCCTTCCCTGTGGACCTGCAGGTACGTGAACTGCCCCCTGGAGCGATGCACCATGTCTGAGACATTCATGGTCATGGCGGCGGTCGCCTCCGGGATCGCGGTTCCCGCGGTCGTATACGCGCTCATCCTGACGGGCGTGGCCCGATACGGACATACCGCCATCACGACGGCCAGCTGGACGGCCTGCCTGGCACTTATCGCCGTCTACCAGTACGGTACCGACGGCGTCGACGCGATGGTCGTGGCAGCTGTCGTTCTCATGCTGATATGCATGCTGTGGACATGGTCGTACCGCGATTTCCTGATTCCAGGAAAGATCTTCCGCTCTGGCGGATACGTCCGCAATGCGGCAGTGGGAACCGCCTCGGTAGCCGCTCGCGTACTCGGAGGTCCGACGGATCCCGATCGCCTCACGGACAGAGCATCAAGCAGCAGAAAGGAAAACGAATGAGCATCTTCCCACGCATCGAGGCCGACCTGACCGAGGCGCGCAGGAGCCGCGACGCACGCCGCCTGGGCGTCCTGACCCTGCTGGTCTCCAAGATCCGCCTGCTGGCCAAGAACGACGGCAACCGCGACATCCGCGAGGACGGCGTCGATAGCCCACTGCCCGAGAAGGATCGCCGCAACGACGTGATCGACGGCATCTCGCGCTACCGCAAGGAGGTCGACGACATGCGGGAAGCGCTGGTCAAGGCCGGTCGGCCGACCGACGAGCAGGACTACGAGCTGTCCGTCGTGAACGCCTACCTCCCGCAGCAGCTGACCGACGCCGAGCTCGACGCCGAGATCGAGAAGGCGCTGGCGGGTACCGACCGGACCCCCAAGGCGATGGGCGCGGTGATGAAGCACCTCAACGGCGGCTTCCGCGGCCGCTTCGACGCCAAGAGCGCCAACGCGGCAGTGAAGGCCAAGCTCGGCTGAGCAGGACGCGGGCGGCAGCGATGCCGCCCGCCAGAGAGGCTGCGCCCCAAGGGTCAGATGCTCCCGGACGCAGAACCGAAGCAGGAGACGAACCGCATGAACAGATACATATCCATCGTGCTGGCAGCCCTGGCTACGTCGATGTCGGCAGGCGTCGCCTCGTCCGGCCCTCCGACGCGGACGACGGTCCTGTCGGGCAAGGCGGCCCGGGAGGTCCTTCGCCAGTGCTCGCGTCCGACTCCGGAGGCGGGCACGGCCTTCTTCCGTCCCGTGCGGATGCAGATCGACAGGCTCGACAGGGCGGTGGTCTCGTCGCGAAACGGTCGGCTTCCAGTCGGCGCGCGGACGCTCCGCGGCCTGCGGTCCGGCTATGCGGTGGAGGTCGTGGGCATCGTTCGTTCCGGCAGGCGCTTCGTCTACGGCAGCTACTACCCGCTCTCCATGCAGGAGGGCATCAAGTCGGCGTCGACGTCGCCGACGATCGTATGCGACGGAGGCTCGCGCTTCTTCGGGGCCGAGATCGACGTCAGCACGGGACGACTCGTCCACATCGCCTTCAACGGCCGCCCATAGGAGACAGCTATGAAGCTACGCAACGACGCCTCGATCGCCCATGCCGTGGTGCAGCTCGCCGGCGTCTTCGACGACGAGCAGCTTGCCGGACGGACGACGGCCTGCGTCCTGTCGCGCATCCCCGGGGACGGAGCGCCTCGCCTGGCATGCTCCGTAGCCGAGACGCTGGGCATCGAGACGGTCGTCCTGCGCATGGGCGCCGTCGGCGGGGACATGCCCGCGCTCGAGCCAGTGGCGGCGATGATCGACACGGCGATGGCGACCGGCCGGCCGGTGCTGATCCTGCTGGACGAGGCCCATGCGGCGGAGCCGCTCGTGCTGGCTTCCATATCCGCCATGGCCGCGGCCCACGAGTGGGACCAGCCGTGCCTGATCCTGGCCATCAGCACGTCCGCCGGCGAGCATGAGGTCGCACGCCAGATCGCACAGGGAATGCGCGTCGCCGGAAACGAGATCGCCATGCACCGCACCGCGGACGAGAACATGCGCCTCGTGCAGCGCATCATCAGGACGGTCCCATGACCTACTACGGAATATCCGACATCGACGCGCTGTCGGAGGCGACGCGCCTAGCGCGCCGTTCGGGCATGGGCTTCGTGATGGCCACGGTCGCCTGCGGCCTGGCGAGTGCCGCCGGCTACGAGATGTCCGCGCCTCAGGCGTTCTCGCTGGTATTCGGCTACATGTTCTTCGGCGTCGCACTGGCGACGGCCGCACGGCGACGGATGCTGCAGGCATCCTCGAGGACGGGAACGACGTCCCGCCTCGTGACGATCGCCATGATGTGCGGCGGCTTCTTCCTGATGATCGGAGCAGGAAGCACCCTGGCGACGCTCGTGGGGCTGGTCCTGACCGGGGCGCCGGGCTGACGGCGGGCCTGGACCCGCCGTCATCACCTCACTGGCTGCGAGGAGGCTGCGAGGACCACTTGATCCCGGAACCGCCCTGTGGATACGAGCGCTGCATGTCGCTGTAGTTGTAGTAGATCGTGCTCGGCTCGCACTGCATGAGCGGCGGCGGCCACCCCTCGTAGGCGTCCTCGTAAGTGCACATGAAGTCGAAGCCGCCGCACCTCGCCATCACCTTGCCCACCTCGTACGGACAGGTGTAGCCGTTCTTCGATCCGGTGATCCGCACGGGAGACGCATGATCGAGGACCGGCTCGTCCTGATAGGGCGGATACGTCACCGTGCCGGCATACTTGAAGATCGTGCCGTCATCCATGTAGATGCCCCGGCCGCCGGATCCGACCCCGTAGTACTTGGACATCGGCTCGATCGGCCTGTTGCTGCCGACGGTCTCGACCTTCCCGTTGGTGTAGTTGTAGCGCTCCTGGCAGCAGGTCGCGCCGGATTCGACACAGGCCTTGGCGCCGCCGGAGTACATCGATCCGTCGAAGATCACCGTACGCCACGAGGTCATATCGTCGCCGGGATACGAGTTGCCGGGCTTGTGGGCCAGGCAGAGGCCGTCCCATACGCTCTGGTCGAAGGTCCTGTAGCAGGATCCTCCTTCCTTGACCCCGTCCATCGGTCGATCGGATGCGGAGCACGCCGCCTCGTCGACGCCCTCGAGCACCGTCCCGTCGGACCGGACGCAGCGCGACTGCGTCTGGTTGAGCAGGATAGGCCCTTCGGGGCTGTTCGGATCCGTCGTCGTATGGCAGCCGATCTCGTAGGACTCCGTCTGCCACGACGCGGTGCAGCCGGAATAGTTGCCGCGCTCCGGCATGACCATGGAGTCGTCCGGAGAGCCGCCGTCCTTCAGGTTGTTGGCGCAGACACCGAGATCGACCTCCTCGCCCGTGGACTTGCTGACGCAGCGGTACTCGGGGATCCGGATCGCATTGGCGGAACAGGTAGCGGAGCCGCCGAACGGATTGGTCCAGTCGCCATCGGAGACCTTCTCCTTCTCGTAGTCGCAGTTCGCCTGGGTTCCGACATACCGGTTCGGCGGCGCATAGCCCAGCTCGTTCCTGCACTCCTCGTAGGCGACGTACAACTTCTCCTCGCCGTCCGGAAAGGGGAACTCCAGTTCCTGGGCGTTGATCGCACCGACCTTGGCGTCGCCGGGCCTGACGACGGCGGCCGACATGCCGGCCTTCGTCGACGGATCCCAGATCGCGCGGCTCATCTTGGGAGCCTCGCCGCTGAACGACACCTTCACGGTGCCGTCGTCGACCGAGCTCAGGATCACGGGTTCGTCGTACGGATACTTAACGCAGCGCACCGCACGCGTCAGCGTAGACTGTACGCCGCACTGTCCACCGCCGGTCCATTGGCCGACCTCCCATTCGTAGAATCCGCCGCCGCCGCCTGACGAGGGATCGTCGGGACGGGTCGAGGGGTCGTCCTCGAGGCCGGGAACGTCGCCGGGGCCAGGCTGCGGGTTGATCGGCCCGGTCGGAGAGCAGGAGGCCGCGGTCTGCTGGATCTGCTCGTTGGTCTGGAGGCCGAGCTTCGCCAGGATGGCGGCGGCGGCGGCCGACGGAACGTAGGACTGGCACGTCGCATCGGGCTGGGATGCCGCCACCAGAGTGGACGACGACCCATCCAGTCCCATGCAGAACTTGAACAGCGACCCGTTATCGCAGGATCCGATCCAGCCGTAGATGTTGTTCGGATTCGAGCACATGTCGGCCGGCGAGACCGTTCCGCCTGGGAGATAGCCTGCCCATGCAGCCAGATTCCTGGACTCGTCAGACTGGGGCTGGCGACAGAGCGCCTCGTCGACCTGGACGGTGTCGTACCCGCCCCTGTCGTCGGTGGCGGTCATCCTGAAGCAGATTCCGTCGGACGGACACATCGGCCGATAGCCGAACGCCACGGTGCCATTCGAAGGCGACTCCGGGAACTGGGGCTCGACGACCGGCGGGGTGGGCGTCGGCGTCGTCCCGCCCGGAGTGGGCGTCGGCGTGACCACCGGAGGAATCTCCGACTGCTCGCTGCGGGTGGTGCGGTTGTCGATCGGCCGGCGCATGAGGACGGACTGGCCGCCCTGCGCCTGCGCCAGGACAGGCTGGGCTGCGGACATGGCCCCGACCAGGGCGACGGTGGAAAGGAAGACGGAGCGGCGCACGGGGTTTCCCTTTGATCTGGCGTGGCCGGCGTCGCCGTCCTACAAGGACTTCCACCACTATCAAACGAATATCATCCTGAAAACAGGAAATCACATGACCATGAGACTTTCCGCTATCCTGATAATGTCATCCGCCCTGGGAGCCTGCACGACGCTCGGCGCGTGCGGCAGCAAGCAGACGACGGTGGTCCCGTCAGGCGGCGGAGGACAGCGGGTCACGATGGATCAGGCACGCCTGCTCGCGATCGAGCCGTTCGCCGGACCATCGCGCTGGTACGCCGTGATGAACTACGCACAGGGACGCGAGGTCGTCCTGGTGTCCGATCCGACCGTGGCGGGCGGTTCCGAGCGCAGGCTAGTTCGCCTGAACGCCGGCGACGGATACGTCGTCTCCCGGATCCTGACGACATGCCCGCGCGGGGCCTATGTCGTGCGCGACGCCCACGGATCTAAGACGGATGCGGGGCAGCCCAAGGACGCCGCTCAGCTATCCGCCGGTCTCGACATCAGGAACGACATGGCCGCCATCTGCGCGCGGACGGCAAAGCTGCCCACCTTCGAGGGACGGCTCTCGGTAGCCGTAGCCAAGGGGCGCAGACTGAACGCCGCACTGGCGAACGAGCGTCCTGCAGAATCAGCAGCAGCGGAGGCCAAGCTGAAGGCCGATCCCCGTGCTCCGAAGACCCAGGTCTTCCGCCTGCCGGACCGGCGACCTCAGGCCAAGTAGGTCCGAACGTCAGGGCCTGCGGACAGGCGGAGCCTTCCTGATCGAAGGCTCGCCGTCAGCCATCCTGGGGCCTACGCCGTGCATGGCACGCCGCCTGGTCTCCATCATAACCCGGTAGGCGTCGACCCTCGCGTCGCCGGACCTGACGATCGCGACAGGCTCCAGCGCGGAGACGCCGCGGCTGCTGTTGTGCCTGATCCTCGCCGCTTCCGCACGACGCTGCTCCACTCCGGGGGCTTTCGACGCCGCAGGCGAGGGGTCGCGGCCACAGCCGGCGAGCATGGCGATCTGGACGGCCAGGAGGCATGGAATGAGCTTCTTCATGTCACGGTTATAGGAAGCCCTCTCCGATCGCGTCAAACCACGCGTATCGACGGACCATATCGACATATCGACCGGACATCAGGCACATCCACCCGAAGGGAATAAGAGATGGAAGCGAAGAACACGGACGAAGACGCGCGGTTCGCCCTCTTCTCCGGCATCATGCTGAAGAGATCGCTGCAGCTGTCCCGTCGGATTCTGGCAATCACCATCGCAATCTGCATCGTGGCCGTCTTCGTGACGGCGCTGCCCGACACATCGCGGCTACTGAAGCTGATAATGGCCAGCAACGCCCTTCTCATGGTCTGGGGCAACAGACGGGCAATCATGGAGTCCCGACGCAACAGGAACCTCCTCGCGGACAGCCGCATCGCCACCGAACGGCGGACCGTGGTGTCGACGATGAAGGCGGACTGGGCCGCGCTGTGCATAGCGACGGCGACCTCGCTCTACCTCTTCTGGGCGGGCATGCAGGGAGCGCCGTCTTGATCGTCGGTCCCGAGCTGCCAGGACGGATCGCGCGCTTCCACTTCGACCCCCTGCACGACTCGACCGGGATCCCCTCGACCGACGAGATTGTCCGGTGGGCGATGGGGCGGGCGGAGATCGAGGGGTCACCCCTGCACAGCAGTCTCGCATCGGTACGCACCAGCAGGAAGGCGCGCCTCTCTCCGCTGCGGCGCATAGCCGAGCTCATGCCCCCGGTGCGGGAACGAGGCGACGGACGCCTGCTGGAGACGATCACCGCATCCATGCACCGCAGACTGTCGCCTGCACGCGACATGATGGAGGAGTTCGGCATGGACCTGCGGGCGCACCGGTTCCTCGGCCTGACGCTCGAGGCCCTTGCCTCCTATGCCATGATGGCGCCCATCGAGGACGAGCAGCGCCGCTTCCTGGCCGACAACCCCGACTTCCCTCGCGAGGACGTGGACCGGATCGTGCACGTCCTCGACCAGATCGATACCGAACAGCGGATGGCGGCGAGCCTCGCTGCGATCAGGGTCGGCCTCGAGAACGACGCGCTCATGGCCCTGATGACCAGCGAGGAGCTCGTACGGGACCGGCCGCGCCATGTGGCGGCCATGAAGGCCGCTATCGACGAGGTACGTCAGGTCGAGATGCGCGAGCGGCTCGTCGACATCATCGCGAAGGTAGAGGCGGCCAGTCAATAGAAAGGGGCCCCGGCCCATCGGCCGGGACCCCTCGGGGGGACTTCGTGAAAGGCGGTCCGCTTAGCGGACGGCGCCCCTGCGGACCAGATTGACGATCGCCAGCAGGATGACCGCACCGACCAGCGACGTCAGGAACGTGGTGAGCGTCAGGCCCGAGTTGTTGATGCTGCCGCCGAAGACCAGCGTCGCGATCATCGCGCCGACGATGCCGACGACGATGTTCAGGAAGATGCCCTGCTGCGCGTTGGTACGCATTATCATGCTCGCGAGCCAGCCGATGACGCCACCGACCACGAGCCACAGAATGAGACCCATCGGAAATTCTCCCTGAGAAAAGCTATGCCGTAAAAACGGATAGCTCTCGTATCCGTTCCGGAACGACACCTGAAAACCCGACAAAAATCACGGAAGGCACATCTCCATGAACGATACGGCCCCGAAGACAGGACTTGGCCGCAAAATGGCTATCCTTGCAGGCACTGCCGTCCTGATGGGCATGCTGACCGCCATGGAGACCCGTCAGGCCGCCATTGAAAGAGATCCGGCCGTCCTCGAGACGAGGGCCCGGGAGGAGGCGCGTCAGGAGGCGGAGCTGAAGGCCTTCGACAAGAGGTCAAGAAAGCACGACAGGGCAATGGCCTTCATGCACTATATCACCCTGGCGATCCTCGCACTGAGCGCGCTGCTGATGGTCGTCGCATTCCTGGGCCCCCTCGCCGCACGAGAGAACGCGATCCGTCAGGGGAAGCCGATTCCGCCGATGCCGGACATGTCGATGCCCCCCTATATCCCGATCCACTAGGTACTTCGACAACGCAGGCGCGTCGGAAACGCGATCTAGACCCACTACGACGGCACACGCCGCACCGGCATCAGCGCTGCATCCGCCCGTGGAGTCCGACGACGAGGATTCCGCGGGCGAAGAGCCATGCTCGCATCGCAGGACCGAATCACTCGCATGATGAAAGACGGAGGACAGCCACATGAAGAGGACACTCCCCGTGGCATGGGACGTGCTGTACCCCAACGCCATCGCCGAGGTGCGGGTCATGAGGGGATACGAATCCCTGATGGCGCTGAGCCGCGCGATCCCCCAGATCCCCTATGCGCGGCTGTACAAGCTGGAGCGAGGCACGTCGATCGCACGCGAGAGCGAGATCACGATCATCGCGAAGGCGCTCAGGACGAGACCGGCGACCCTGATGCTGTCGTCGATGGATGCGGAACAGGCGCAGGCATGGGCCGACTCGTCGAGCGTCCACCAGCGCAGGGTGCAAGGGGGCGACCGCCAGTCGGTGATACTCGCCGCCGCGATCAGGTACGAGGCACGGCGCCGTACCTACCTGGGCAGGCACATCATCGACATCCTCGGAATACCGTGGTCGACATACCACAAGATGATAAACGCCGAGCGACCGATCGACAGATGGAGCGACCGCGCGATGCTGGGCATCATGAAGATGATGGAGGTACGCAGCTGGGACGCGGTGATACTCAGGTCGCAGAAGCTGCACGAGTCCGGTGTGCTGTCATCGCATCTTCAGCAAGTGACGACGCCACGCACGCGGTTCCACCCCGACGATCCCGACGCACGAGCGCCGTGGACCAAGGGCGTCCTCAGGAACCCCGTCGAGCGACATCCGACGATGACGCCGGCGCAGCGTTCGACCCGGTACCGGGACAGGGCGCCGAACGCTCCGAGATCGCGCGCAAGCGAAACGACGGCGACAGGCGGCGAGGACGTCAGGTCATCGCCCCCGAAGACGGCTCGCTTCCCGCGCGAGCACTACGAGGGCACGAACGACCAGAAGACGCTCGCGAGCGCCATCAGGATCACGCAGGAGACCGGCGAGATCAGCCAGTCCGATCTCGTGCACCTGATCCATGAGAATGCGGGCATCACCGTGGGCCAGGCGTGGTATGCGATCGGACGCCTTACGAAATCGGGCGCCCTGCCGTACCTCAGGACGGCTAGGGACCTCGTGATCAGGCCGCCTTATCCTCCGACCGCCCACATCATGCAGCAGGATCGACACCACTCATGACGACGACCGACATCCCCGAAACCCGGAGCCCGACCCGTTCGGAACGCTCTCTCCATATCCTCGACGGCATAACGCTGGCTCTGCTGGCTGTCGGAGCGATACTCATGATCATGACGACACGTCGCATCGACCTCCAGATCATGCTGATGGTCGCCGCCGGCCTGATGCTCGGCGTCTCGACGATCGTGTCGATGCACCGCCGCAGGACCGGCTACGAGCCTGCGATCAGGGGGCGTCCATTCGGGCTGCGGTTTCTCGTCAGGATCGCGCCGAGTCTGATGGTTCTGGCCGCGGCGATCATGTCGTTCGCCGAAAAAGGCTGACGGCGACGCCGTAGACACCCCGACGTGGCAGAAGCCGCACGACCATACAGGGAGACATTACATGACGACAGCTACCATATACCACGCCGAGGGCGTGCGCTTCGACGACACCCAGGCCCTCGACGAGGACCTGATGGAAAGCGCCGCGCTCCTCGATCTGTACGACGGCCGCGCCGCCTCGCTTCCGGGATGGAACGGACCGTTCATCGTCGACGCCGACGACGAGCTGCTGATCGCCGACGCCGACAGCGTCGGCCGCGTCGGCTACGGATCGACGACGAGGGTCGACCATCGCTGGACCCGTACCGTCACCGAGACGATCGCCCGCCATCTCGTGGCAGGCGAACTCGTCTTCGAGATCGTCGAGGAGGGACAGCCCTGCGAGTACGTCGTGATCACGCCGGGCAGCTTCGACGTGCGCGAGGACTACTAGCCCTCGACGACCGCCGGCTCGAGCGGGCGCCCGCGATCGTCGGCGCCCGAGCGCCGTCGCGCCAGGCGGGTGACGATCCTGCCGACAAGGCCATGGCGCCCCTTCTTCCATGCCTTCTCGTGAAAGAAGAACGCGACCGCGTTGATGCATGGCTCGATGATCGCGATGCCGCCAGCCATGCTGACGGAACCCGTGAACCAGTAGGCCACGCTGAACCCGATGGTCAGATGGATCGACAGGTACGTCAGGGTCTTGATCAGATCGGTCGACATGCGTCGGGGTCAAGCGCCCGGGACGCCGACCGGTTCCCCCGAAAACGAAAGGACGACCCATGCACCGGATCTCCGCACCGCTCGGCGCCGACCATGTCGCTGCCTGCGACGCGATCGCGCGCCTGCTGCTGCCCGACGGCATCGCCGTCGAGCGCTACGACGCCATCTCGATCGACACCATCAGCGGTCGCGAGGAAGTAAGCGGCGTCTGCCTTCACGTCTCCGCGCAGCGCGACATCGCGAGCACCCACACAGAGCCCGACAGCCCGCTGGTGCATGCGGCGGGCGACTGCTGGCAGGAAGTCTGGTATGCATGGCAGGATCCGGCGGCCGCACGTCCGGGTCTCCAGGCGATGCGCGTAGTCTAAGGGACAGGAGACCAGCATGAACGAAGCCCTCGACGCCAATGCCGCCCCGCACCTGTCCGAGCATCCCTCAGGCGAGGAGATGAGGTCCCGGATGACCTCCCTCGTAGACGAGATCGAGCGCACCACGCGTATCGGCGTCAGGCTGTGGACGCTGGCGGGTCTCGTCGGATGCTTCAGCCTGGCAATGGGAACCTACAACCATCGCCCCCTCTCCATGCTCATGGCGCTGGTCTGCATCGGCTTCTCGGCGTGGAACGTCCGCGCCAGCCTGAGGGCCGCCCGGGAGATGAAGGCATGGCGCGACGAATGGTCGCGGCCATGAACGCTACGCGGCACATCGCAGGCGTCGTCCGATGAGCGACGATCTTCGGATACAGCTGGCCCATGCCATCCGAGAAGCGTCCGGACTCGGCCTTCAGGACGTGCAGGGAATCATGACCGACGCGGAGGAGAACCTCGGCGGAGACCATGTCCTCGCGTCGCTGGTCCGTCACGCGCGCGGCTTCGCCATCAGCGTGAAGAGCCCCGATCCGTCCGTGACGCCGGCCCAGGCCCGTCGGGACTGGGACGTGAGATGGGCCCGATCGGCGATGCCCGATATCGAGCCCGGCAGATGGGAGGAGGTACGTCGCCTCTCCGAGGAGATGGCGGCCCGACGATAGACCCGAGGGGAAAAGAGATGACGAACATTGAGGCCGACCTGTCGGCCCTGGGCCTCGTGGCGCGCGACGAGCAGACGCTCATGGCCGGCTGGCTCAAGCAGGATGCGGACGAAGGACGTATCTCGCTGATCGAGGCGCCGCCCGCGACCGGAAAGACGCTCGTCATGCTCCAGCACGCTCTGCGGCTGGCCGAACGGACCGGAGAACGGGTAGTCGTCGCCGTGCCGACGCTGTCGGTGATGAGGCAGACGCTGGACGCGGGACGTCGACTGATCGCGGCGACAGGAATGGCGACGGACCTGGTCCCGATCTACGGCCGGCAGGAATACGTGAACCCCGACATGACGGGCGAATGGCTGTCCGAACGGCTTCCGGAAGCATTGCCGGTCTTCGCGGCCTGGTGCGCGGACCAGCGCGGAGAGCGGACCACGGGCGGATGGACGCGATCGTCTCTCGACGAGGCGTTCCGCGACGCGGGATACGACGTCGACCTCGGCATCGAGACGACGCTGCTATCGCGCCGACACCAGGAGGCCGAGGCCGCATATCGCCGCCAGTACGAGACGAACGCGCAGGTGATCGTCTGTACCCACGTGCTCCTCGCACGAGACGTGACCACCCGCGTCGGCCGTCGGACCGACGACCATGCGGACATGTCCGCGATGGTGCTCGCCAACGAACGGCGGCTGCGCGAGGAGACCGCCGACGACCGCATCCTTCCCGAATGGCGGCATCTGATCGTCGACGAGGCACACCAGCTCGCCACGGGGTTCATGATGGCCCTGACGTCGAGACTGTCGTTCCGACGCCTGCTGTCGATCCTCGGTGACCGCCACGCCGACGGGGCCGCCGTTCCGGACAGGCCCCTGGCGCTTCTGAAGCGCACGGTCGCCATGTTCGAGAACGGAAGCGACGTGCGCAAGGGCGTCCGCAGCCGAAGGCTCGGCATGGACGGCAAGCACGATCGGGCGCTGGTGCGCGCCGTGGAGCAGTGCATTCCCGAGAATGCCGCCATGCTCGGGGCCAGCGAGGCGGATACCGGCTACCTGCGACGCTTCAGGGATGCGGCCGTGCTGGCGCAGCGCGGACGCTCGCGGGTCGCTCCGAGCATGACCTGGAGCGAGATCCACCATGTCCTCGGACTGTCGGTCACGCCGCTCTCTTTCGGACGCCAGCTCGACTTCCTGTTCCGCTCGTGCCGGTCGGCGGCGCTGCTGTCGGCGACGCTCTACAGTCACGACGACGACGAGCCGCACGACCACGTGGCGCGCCAGCTCATGCTTCCGCTGGACCGGGTCGGCCTCCACCCGCCCATCCCGTCCGACTGGCAGACGCGGGACGTGACCCTGCACATGCCCGAGGGCGAGATGGCGAAGGATCTCGATCCGCGGCGACGCGACTGGACCAGCAGCCTGGCCGAGACGATCGCGCTCGCCGCCGTGGACTCCGCGCTCGGCATGCTGGTGCTCGCCACCAGCCACGCCGACATCGCCGAGGTCAACGAGCTGCTGGAGGAGGACCATTCGGACAGGCTCATCGTGACGGACGAGCGCGGCGTCGGACCTGCGGCACGACGCTTCGTCGAGGCGGCGCGTGCGGGGCAGCGGCCGATATGGCTCGCCACCGGACCTGCGTGGACGGGCCTGGACCTTCCCGAGGACACCATCGACAGCCTCCTCGTCACGCGGCTGCCCTATGGCCTGTCCAATCCTGTCATGCACGAGCACCTGATGGGCACGGTGCGCACGAAGCTCGACTTCCGGGATGCCGAGACCGACATGATCAAGACGCTGCGCCAGGGCATCGGCCGTCTCGTGCGCGACCGCGACAGCAGACGACGCCGCTTCCTCTGGATCGCGGACGGACGTCTCGACGGCGAGAGGGCAGGCCTGCGAGCCCGCCTCATGCTCGAACGCTACGACGACCAGGTCGCCTTCGATCGCTAGTCGCCCCTACGATATGCCTCAATCAAGGAATGCCACATGCAGGATACCACCCTGGAGGTCGACCAGATCCCCGTCCTCACGCGAACCCTCGTCATCTCGGCCATTGTGATCACGCTCTTCGGCCCGACGCTCGCCATGGCGCTCTTCGCCCGCTCGCTCACCCCCGACATCGTCTATCGCTGGACCGCGGAGGGCTGGGGTGGCGAATACGGTCTGACCGGCATGGCGCTGGCGGCCATCGTCGCAGCCCTTCCCGGAATCGTCAGCGGACGCACGGACTCCCTCGAAAGCGCATGGGGAATGACTCTGGGGTGGACGATCTTCGTATTCACCATCGGGACGGGCATCGCCGCAGTCGACCTCGAGGGTTCGCACAATCCCTACACGAGGGCGAAGCCCGCATCTGCCTGGCAGTATGCGGATCTGGCGTCCGCCAGACGCTATCCTGCAGTCGCCGCGCAGATACGGAAGGCTGCATCGGACGGCGTCATGACGACGGGCGAGGCGCACGACATCCTCGACGGCGACGTTCTACGCAAGGCCGAGAACGACGCGGCCAAGGTCCGGCTGGACCGAGCCCGCGCCGACGTGCTTACGCTCCGCTAGGCGACGGACGTCACCGGGTCGACATGTAGTGGCGCATGCCCTCGCGCCATTCCGGCGTCTGCATGCGGAGATGGACGGCCATGAGCCTGCCTTCTTCCACCGCGATCAGAATGGGAATCTGATCGCGCCAGGCGTCCTCGTCCTGTCCGAGATGGCGGGCCACCGCCCTCGCCTGCTGCTCGACCTCCTCCGCAAGATCCGCACGGGACACGTTCTCGCGTGCCTGGGCCAGCCGGCCCTCCTCGGTTCGTATATCGGCCATGAGGACACGCTAGAACGCACCGGCCGCAATGGCAACGTCCTGACTACCACCCGCGCGTGCCACGCGCAGCCACACGACCATGAACAGGACATCCACGACATGAAAACAGCCACGATACTGTCACGTATCCCATATGCACAGATCGCCCTCGTTCTGATCAGCGTCGCCCTGTTCATCGGGGCGGCGCTCGGCATGATGGTCCTCACCCCGCCCGTGTTCGATAAGGCCGCGGACAGGGCGATCAGCACGGCAGGCGCCGGCTACTACATGCAGGTCGTGCAGAAGTGTCCGTCGCTGGAACCGCAGGCCCGGGCGATGATGGCGGACCACGACGCCGACAGGGCCGAGATCCGCCGCATGAACGCATACGTCGCCACGGCGAAGTCGATCGTCGGCGAGCGCAGGTGCGCCGTGAAGCCCATAGATCTCGACCGGAAGGATCCGGGTCCGTTCATCCTGTGACGCGGTGCGGGCGACACGCCTGCACGGACACAGGACCAGGGGACGTCCATCTTCCCGAACCAACGACACTGAACGAAAACAGGATATGACATGGAAAAACAGGTACTGATCGCGATCGTCGTCATCATCCTCGTCGGGCTGGGCTGCTACCACCTCCGCTGCATGCTCACGGAGAAGAAGGGCGTCAGCCTCGACAAGGGCGAGCCGGCCGAGCCGCCGGCCATGATCGAAGAGGGTGTCGTCATGCGGATCGGCATCGTGTCGAACCAGTGGGGCCCGACGGCGCACATCCTCCTGGAGGACAGGCCCGGCCGCCCGATCACGTTCTCGTTCGGCACGGACGATGCGGCCATCGCGCTCACGCAGGTGGGCGACCGGGTGCGCCTCGAGCGCGAGGATGCGGACGCCGACGAGTACGAGTTCAGGAATC
>Ga0308164_10000683_pt1 | contig 49131 bp, 27 predicted proteins | sample PhyTR2_FD_201031 | JGI IMG/M metagenome (GOLD analysis project Ga0308164, IMG submission 201031) | Phyllosphere microbial communities from UC Gill Tract Community Farm, Albany, California, United States - DLSLT.R2 | ecosystem: Host-associated > Plants > Phyllosphere > Unclassified | place: USA...
ACTTCGCGACTCATGCTTTGCGTCCCTTAAAAACCACCTGCGGCACCAAGCGTGCCTTATCCATATCGGCGAGCGTAAACTCCAACAGCGCCGGACCATCATTGCTTTCAAATTCCAACGACAAATTCTCGCCCTGGGGTTCTTGCAGAATCCCCTGGAACGATTTACGGTTGTTCGTACCCGGCATTGCGGTGCGCAGTTTGACGATTGCTTCGCAACCGGCAAAACGCACGAAATCTTCCAGCTTGCGCACCGGGCGATCGAGCCCTGGCGACGAAATCTCGAGACGTTCGTAACTTACGTTCTCGACCGTCAGCACGTGCGACAGCTGGTGACTGACCGTGGCGCAATCTTCCACGGTAATCGGACCTTTTTCTTCAGCGTCGGCCGCGGTGAAATCGATAAACACGCGCAGCACTCCGCGCTCGGCCCGTTCGACATCAACCAGCTCATAGCCCAGACCAGTGACGGTCGTTTCAATTAACTGCGGCAGCTGCAAGAAATTCTCCAGATTAAGGCTTGTTGTCAAACCCGTTCAACAAAAAAAAAATGGGCAAGTGCCCATCTTCCAGTAATACCAACCAGAGCAAAGGATTCCTGCGGTTTTATCCGGACAAGAACTTTTACCAGGCTGGTTATTATAACCTTATTCGGTCGGCGCTGCAATCCGCACGCGGCGGAAAACAAGGCTACAACAGCCAAAATAGGGCTTTTGCGGGTAAAAACAACCCCGCAACGGGCGCGGGATTAACCCTTGCGACGACGCGGCATGCCGTGGTCGCTGGCACCGCCACGCGGCTGCTGCTGACCGCGACGCGGTGCGCCGCTGCTGTTGCCGAAACCAAACGTGGTTTGCAACGGATCGGGCTGGCGCGGGCCTTTGTTGGCCGGCTTGGCCTGCTGGCCACGCCCCTGACCACCTTGGCCGCCCTGCCCTTGTGGACGCGGACCGCTGGCACGCGCCGGCGCCGCATCGCCAAGCGGACGACCGCCGGCATACGCACCGATACCCTGCGGACGACCGCCGGGACGGCCCGAACCCTGGGCGCCACCGGTACGGCCATTGCCGCCGCCTGCGCGACCACCCTGGCCACCACCACCGCCCTGGCCGCCGAAGCCGCCCTGGCCGCCGGCTGCGCCACGACCCTGGCCACCGCCGTTCGGACGGCCCTGGCCGCCACCGAAGCCGCCCTGACCACCCTGACCACGGCCCTGGCCGCGTGGCGGCTTGGCGAATGGCAGCGCGTTGTCGTTGCTGACATCGGCGCGGTTGAAGTTCGGTTCGTCGAGGTCGTCCTCGTCGTCATCATCGCGGTCGTCATATTCTGCACGGCCACGTTGCGGACGCTTTTCCGGTCCCTTGTTCTGGGCCGGCTTGGCTTGCGGGCCCTTGCCGGCGCGCGCAGGCGCGGCAGCAGCCACACCGTCGGCGCCGCCTTTTTTCTCGACGCCGTACACGGCCAGCATGTCGCGCACCTGGTTTTCTTCCAGCTCTTCCCAGCGGCCGCGTTTCAAGCTGCTTGGCAAGGTCATGGCGCCGTAGCGGGTACGGATCAGGCGCGACACGGTCAGACCGATCGCTTCGAACATGCGGCGCACTTCGCGGTTACGGCCTTCGCCGATGATCACGCGGTACCACTTGTTGATACCCTCGCCGCCACCGTCGGCGATTTTCGAGAACTGCGCCATGCCATCTTCGAGCTCGACGCCAGCCAGCAGCTTTTGACGCATGCCCTCTTCCAGCACGCCCAGGGTACGCACCGCGTATTCACGGTCGATACCGTAGCGCGGGTGCATCAGGCGGTTGGCCAGGTCACCGGACGTGGTAAACAGCAGCAAGCCTTCGGTGTTGAAGTCGAGGCGGCCGACGGCCAGCCACTTGCCGGCCTTCATGGTCGGCAGGCGCGAGAACACCGATGGACGGCCTTCCGGATCGTCGGTCGAAACGATCTCGCCGGCCGGCTTGTGGTACACCAGCACGCGCGGCGGCTTTTTGCTCACGCGGCGCTGGATCAGCTTGCCGTTGATGCGGACCGCGTCGGTCGGCAGGATGCGCTGGCCGATGTGGGCCGGCTCGCCGTTGACCGACACGCGGCCAGCAACGATCAGGTCTTCCATGTCGCGGCGCGAGCCGAGACCGGCTTCGGCCAGCACCTTGTGCAGCTTCGGTGCATCGTCGTCGGCGGTCAGGTCGCGACGCGCAGCCTTTTGCGGCTGGCGGCCACGGCCACCTTCTTCGCTGTCGAAGGCATCGGACGTGACGAACGAGAACACGGCATCGGCGTCGCTTGGCTTGTCGCCGGGCTGACCACGGCCCTTGGCATTCTTGCCCTTGCCGTTTTTGCCATTGCGTGGCTGGCCGGCCTGGGCGCCGCCCTGGCCACCCTGGCGGCCGTTGCGCTGGCCGCGCTCATTCGGCTGACGTGCTTCCGCCGCGCCCTCGACACCCTCGGCACCCGCAGCGCCTTCCACTGCCGCCACAGGGGCAGCTTCCACCGCTTCCACCTTCGGCATCAGTGCTTCGCGCACGGCGCGCTGTTCGCGCATCTGGCGCGGACCGCGCGGACGCTGGCCACGGTCGATGCGCGGTACGCCATCGGCAGGCGCTGCGTCGCCGGCTGCCGCTTCGGCAACTGGCGCCTCGGCCGGCTGGGCGGCGGCGGCAGCTGCGGCATCGGCCACGGCTTTGCGGGCGCGCGGTGCACGGGCCGGTTTGGCCGGTGCGTCAGCGGCAGGAGCAGGGGCGGCGCTGGCTGCACGGTCGGCTGCTGGCGCGGTTACGGCTGGCGTAGCGACTGCAGGAGCAGAAGCACGCGCAGCAGCGGCAGGTGCGGCCAGTGCAGCAGAAGCAGGCTCTGCGGCGGCAGGTGCGGAAGCTGCAGCGGCGGCAGAACCAGCAACAGTCGCCTCAACAGCAACCTTGGCAGCCGGCTTGGCGCGCGGCTTTTTCACGGCGACCGGCGCGGCGTCGGCGACAATCGCCTCGACCACTGCCGGCGCTGCGGGCGCATCGGCCTTAGGCTTGCGCTTCGGCTTGGCGGCCGGCGCTGCGTCGCTCGCACCGGCAGCAACCGGGGCCGCATCGGCAACGCCGCCGCTTTCCGCTGCGATCTGGGCCTTGGTGCGGCGCTTGGGCTTGGCGACCACTACTTCGGCGGCGTCGTTGACTGTCTCTGGGGATTTAGGATTGTTCATTATTCGTTTCTTGCTTGTGCTCATCGACCGTGACATCGGGACGATGCACAGGATCTTGATTAACTTCTTGGCCGGAGTCCGGGCTAGTCGCGGCTGCTATAGCCACCGGCACCTCCGTGCCATCGTCTGCTTGCGCGACACGGTCGCCGTGCGCGGCTTTTTCAAAGTTCTGCTGCAGGGCCGCTTCCAGCGCGGCCATATCGGGACCACTACCCTGCGATTCACTGATTTGCTGCAACGGCGGTAACTGCGACAGGGAATTCAACCCCAGGTCGTCGAGAAACTGGCGCGTGGTGCCCAACAAAGAAGGCCGGCCCACCACGTCGCGGTGGCCCACCACATCGACCCAACCACGGTCTTCCAGCATCTTGATCGTCTGCGAGTTCACGGCAACGCCGCGAATTTCCTCGATATCGCCACGCGTGACAGGCTGGCGGTAGGCGATGATGGCCAGCGTTTCCAGCGTGGCCCGCGAGTAGCGCGGCGGCTTTTCAGGGCTGAGCCGGTTGAGATAATGCTTCATCTCGGGACGGCTCTGGAACCGCCAGCCACTCGACAGGCTGACCACTTCCACTCCCTTGCCGGCCCAGTCGCGGCCCAGCTCTTCCAGCAATTCCCTGATCTGTTCGGCGCCGACCACGGCGTCGTGTTCGCCCGGCGGTTGCTCCTCGTCGACAAACAGCTTTTTCAGACTGTGAATAGTCAACGGTTCACGGGCGCATAGCAAGGCGGTTTCGAGGACTTTTTTGGCCTCAGCATTATCCATAGCAATCTTATGGCTGCATGCATACACATGCACAGAATGACATCAATTACATTCAGTGAGTCGTTGAGGTAGGCGCTGCATTCAAGATGCCGCCTGCCGGAGTAGTCGCTGAAGCTGTTTTTCCGGCCGAGGCGAGTCGCCTGGCGGGAGAGAGGGAATTGCCGCGACCGCCGAAGCGATCGCATTTCATGAAACACCAGAACCGCGGCGCCGTTTTCGAGCGAAAACAAGCATGACCTATCCAGGACGTTTCATCCAACTAAGTGAATTGTACCTGATAAAAGCATAAAACGCGCATTCGCTGCAGCGAAATGTAACGTGACTTACACGGAGGCAAGTCTTTCTGACAAGATTGCAGATACGCCAACGAAGGCCGGATACTCTGCCGTGATCACCCAGGTAGGCACTTGCGCCAGGTACTGGAAGAACCTGCCCTTGTGCTCGAAACGGTTGCGGAAACCGGAGCGGTTGAAGCGGTCACCGAGTTTCGGCACGATGCCGCCGCCAATATATATACCGCCCTGCGCGCCCAGCGTGACCACCAGGTTGCTGGCGATGGTGCCCAGCATGCAGCAAAACACTTCGATCACTTCATCGCACAAGGCGCATTCACCGGACAGGGCGCGACGCGAAATGTCGGCGGCGACCAGCGGTTCGGCCTTCACGCCATGCCGTTTTGCCAGCGCGCGGTAAATCAGTTCGATACCGGCGCCCGACATCAGGCGCTCGGCCGAAACATGCTCGAATTCGGTCCAGGCATATTGCAGGATTGCCACTTCAACCGGATTGGCAGGCGCAAAGGTGACATGACCGCCTTCGCTCAGCAGTGCGGTCCAGCCATCCTTGCCGGGAATCAGGCCCGAGACACCAAGGCCGGTACCAGCGCCGATCAGGCCCAGCGGTGTGCCCGCCACTGCAGTCCCGCCGCCCACCTGGCGCTTTTGCTCGACCGACAGGAACGGCAGCGCACTGGCCAGCGCCGTGAAGTCATTTACTACCAGCAAAGTGTCGAAATCGACTTCGCGGCGCAGCGCTTCGATCGAGAACGCCCAGTGGTGGTTGGTCATGCGCACCATGTCGCCGGTGACCGGGTTGGCAATCGCGATGGCGCCGTGGCGGATGCCGCCAGCCCCTGCCCCACCGGCCTCGGCCACAATGGGCGAACCGAGGTAGGACAACAAGGCGGCCGCCAGGGTCGGATAGTCGGCACATGGCAACACGTCGATCGCCACGATCTTGCCCGGGGCGGTTTCCAGCGCGAAGCGCGCATTGGTGCCGCCGACATCCGCCAGCAGACGCGGTCCGCCTGGGAAGTCGTTGATCGGGGAGGATGGCGATGGAGTAGCTGTCATGGTCGATGAAAAATAGTTGAAGCCTAAGCTTAAGGTATTTTTACCAAGACTGGCAAGCGGTTTGTAGTTTTAGTACAAGCAACTGTGCATTTACCGCACTTGCGCTGTTTTTCCTCGTAGTATGACTACCAGAACAAAGCGGCTTATGCCGATGCCGTGGTGGTCTCGCCATCGACCGCTGGCCGCACGCCAAAGGCGGCATTCCAGGCATCGAGCCCGCCATGCAGTGGACGCGCCATGGTGAAGCCGTGCTGCTTGAGCTCCTTGGCCACCTGGGCGGCCGTAACGTCGTTGGGGCAACTGCAATAGACGATCACGTGGCGGTCGCGGTCCACCGCGATCAGGTCCGGCGCCGGCTGGCCGCCATTGAACAGCAAGGCGCCCGGCACGGCCGGCTCCAGCAGTTGCGCCGTCACGCTGCGGGCATCGACCAGCACCGGCGCCGCGCCCTGCTCGAGCAACTGCTTGATTTCGTCGATGGTCACGCGGTCGATCTGCACCGACTGACGGAAGCGCTTGCGTTCAAGGTACTTGTAGGCGATGAACAGCGCCAGCAGTATCAACAGCACGGCCAGCGCGGTACTGCCCATGGTGCTCAGGGCGGTCAGCACGGAATCGATGCTGGCGTGGAAGAAGGCGCCGATGGCAATGCCGGTACCGGCCCACAAGGTGGCGCCCAGCATGCTGTAGCCGACAAAAGTGCGGCTGTGTACGCCCATCGCCCCCGACAGCGGCGCGGCAATGGTGTTAAAACCGGGAATGAACTTGGAGACGATCAGCATGCGCGGCCCCCAGCGCGTAAAACTGTCCTCGGTCTGGCTCACGCAATAATCGGGCGACAGCGAAATGCGGCATAGCAGCTTGAGAATGCGCTTGCCGTACACGCGTCCCATGCGGAACCAGAAACCGTCGCTGAGCAGGCACGCGCACACGGCCACCGCCAGCACGGCGGGCCAGCTGAAATCGCCATCGACGGACAAGGCGCCGGCAACGATCAGGATGGGATAGGCGGGAATCGGCAGGCCGATTTGTTCGATCAGCACGATCGCAAACACGATCAGCACGCCATATTCTTGCAGCAGGTGGATAAAGTTCGGCATATGGATATCTTAACGTATAAACCGCATGTTCATCTCCGCGCAATCTGGTCACACTTTTCCGCAAGGCAAACTTCCACCTGCTTTCGGGGGAGTTCCCGGCGATGGTCAGTGGGCCACCGAGGCCGTGTCGGAGCGGGACTGGTCACATTGACATACCGTGTCTCCAGTACAAGTGGTCACCAGCGAAGACCTGATGAAATCTGGCAAGGGCACCGTATCGGAATACCTGCAAACCCTGATCGCCGACCATACGCCGAGCTCGGTTACTCGAAGCGCGACACGTCGTTCATGATGATCCCGGCGAACGTCACGCCGACCGTGGCGTTCCCGGCCAACGCCGCCAACCCGCAAGGCTTCATCAACTACGGCAACCTGGCACTGCTGGCTGCAAGCCACCCGCAAAACCCGTACGGCGTGGCCACCCGCCTGCGCTACTCGGCCTTCGACGTCGGCGCCAGCACCCGCAGCGCCAATAACGAATTCAAGCGCGCCGTCATCGGCATCAAAGGCTCGGCCGCAGGCTGGGACTACGACGCCGGCTACACCCATTCCGAGTCGTCGCTGGACTTGGGCTACAGCAACATGATCAATATGAACGTGCTGCGTTCGGCCCTGAGCGACCCGACCTCGCGTTACTTCCCGTACTACATCGGCGACCAGGCTTACCGCAACCCGGCCTCGCTGTACGCAGCGCTGCGCGTAAATGCCACCTCGGTGTCCACCACCAAGCTCGACATCGTCGACTTCAAGGCATCGCGTGAACTGTTCGAGCTGCCAGGCGGCAAAATGGGCCTGGCCCTGGGCGGCGAATACCGCAGCAAGATGGACAACACCGCGTATGCCGGCGCCCTGTGCGCCAACACCCTGGTGAGCGGCGCCAAAGCCCCGAACGCCAAGTGCGAAACCGCGTCGTTCACCACGCTGGACCTGTCGACCCGCTACAACATCAGCAAGCAGCTGACCCTGTTCGCGTCGATGAACAACGTGCTCGACAAGATGGCACCGCTCGATCCACAAACCTACGGCGGCATGAGCTACAACCCGATGGACGCTTCCGGCGCCATTGGCCGCTACATGAAACTGGGCGCCAGCTACAAGTTCTTCTAAGCGCCTGACGGTTTCATACCACGAAGCCGGGCTTGTTTAACAGCAGGCCCGGCTTTTTTGTATTCTCATAACTTCTTTTCGCAACGGTCACAACCGAAACGGCGCTGTTAACCAACAGTTGTGTTCGCTACCTAACATAAACTGCAATTTTGATTAGTGGGTTTGCTATAACTAAATTAATATTATTTTTTTGAAATCAAAACAAGGGGAACTCATCATGCGCTATCAACACTGGGCAGCAATCGTGATTATCGCGTCCGCAGTCTCTGGTTGTGTGGTCGAGGGCGGCGACGTCTCGAGCCTGTCGGCCCAGCCGCTTGACGCGCCGCTCGAGAGCGCGATCGGTGCAGTTCCCGCCGTGGAGACCAGCGGTCACCCCGCCACCGGCGTGATGTACGCCAAGGTCAGCGACAATGGCCGGGTTCATCTGGCGCCGGCACTAAGCGAGGCAGACAGCGGAAAAGTCACGCTGGCGCCAGCAGTCAAGCTGCGTCCTGAACAGTATCTTGGCAATATGACCATGAAGCTGTGCGGCACCGACTGCTGATCCGACTACCGGCGGTCGATGGCCTGGATACCACAAGGACATGCTTTTTTGTGGCAAAAAAGTCACCCGCCCCTCTTCATCATTGCATGTATTTCATGCGGACCGCCTACCCCGCAGTGTAGCGCTGCGGCCACAGCTGCGCCGTATCTTACGCAGCCTTATACCCTGCGGCACAATCTTTCCACTGTTCAACTCCAGCGCCATTGAATATGCACCTGTTTTGGCAAGTGGTTGACCTTGCGCAAACGCTGCACAAAACTGTCCTCAATACGAAATTACAAAATTTTTAACGTTGACAGAAATTTCACTCCGATGATTTGATGGTCCCGTGCCTGCCGCTTCCACGCGATTTGCACGCAACGTCAAAGACCAACTGCAGCGTTCATTTGGGAGAGTGAAATCATGGTGGTGAAAGTCATGGCAAGAAGCATCCGCGTCGGCAGCACCGGCGCCCTGCTGGGGTTGACAGCAATCAACGCAGCGCAGGCGCAAACAACCGATGCGCCCATGCAGCGCGTGGAAGTGACCGGCTCGTCGATCAAGCGGCTGGTGTCGGAAACGGCCAATCCGCTCACCGTGTTCCGAGCCGACGACTTCGTCAAGCAAGGCCTGACCACGGCCCAGGAAGTGCTCGACCGCATACCGTCGAACAGCTCGAGTTTCAGCGCCGGCAACGCCGTCGGCGGCAACAGCTCGGGCCTGCCCACCGGCGGCCAGGCCAGCGCCGACTTGCGCGGCCTCGGTGGCGACAAGACCCTGGTGCTGCTCAATGGCCGCCGCATCGCCAACCACCCGTACGATGGCGCCAGCGTCGACCTCAACATCATTCCCGTCACGGCCCTGGAGCGCGTGGAAGTGCTGCGCGACGGCGCCTCGGCCATTTACGGCACCGATGCCATCGGCGGCGTGATCAACTTCATCACCAAACGCAACGTCAAGACCACCACCCTCACTGCCGAAGCGATTGCCCCGCGCAAGCCGGGCGCCGACGAAAAGCGCTTGAATATCTCGAGCGGCTTCGGCGACCTGGAAGCGGACGGCTACAACGTGTTCGGCGTGTTCGATTATCACAAGACCGATATCCTGAACTCGCAAATGCGCGAGTTTTCCAGGACCGGCATCATTCCTTCTCGCGGCCTGAACCTCACTTCCGGCACCACGTTCCCCGGCAACTACTTTGATCCCGGCTCGGGCGCCACCGGCAATCCCGGCTTTGCCACCGGTTGCGATGCCCCGCTGTCGGTGCCGCGCGCCAGCAACGGCACCTGCCGCCAGGACTACACCCGGCAAATCGACAACCTGCCAGAGCAGGAACAAAAAACCTTCTTCGGCAAGGCCACCTTCAAGATCAATAACGACCACCAGGCCTCGGTCGAGTACCTGCACGCGGAAAACGACGTGCTGTCGCACACCGCGCCGCCGCCGCAGGCCAATCTGATCCTGCCCAACACCAGCAAATATTATCCGGGTAACGCGGGCGGCACGCCGGCCATGCCGGGCCTGTCGGGCCAGCCGCTGTCGGTGAACTGGCGCCCCACTGAAGCAGGCCAGCGCGAAATCGTCTCCAAGGGCCAGGCCGACCGCCTCTCCATTTCGGTCGAAGGCTTGCTGGGCGGCTGGGATTACAAGACCGGCTTCACGCTGTCGGAAAGCCGCTCGGCGGAATATTTTACGGGCGGCTATGTGCGCGACGAATCGTTTGCAGCAGGCGTGCGCGACGGCATCCTCAACCCGTTTGCAGCACAGGACGCCGCCGGCAAGGCGTATTTGGAAAGCACCGCGCTGCGCGGTCAGGTGCAAAAAGGAAAAACTCGCAACACCGGCATCGACGCCAAGGCCAGCCGCGAACTGTGGGATATGCGCGGTGGCAAGGCGGCTGTCGCCATCGGCGGCGAACTGCGCCGCGAGGAAGCGGATTTCTTCGTCAACCGCGAGATCACCGGCCAGGCCGCCAGCTCGGGCCTGTCCGGCTCGCAATCGACGGACGGCTCGCGCACCATCAAGGCCATCTTTGGCGAGCTGAACCTGCCGCTGCTGCAAGACCTGGAAGTTCAACTGGCCACGCGGTACGACAAGTACAGCGATGCCGGCAACACCACCAACCCGAAAATCGGCGTGCGCTACCAGCCGACTAGGCAGCTGCTGCTGCGCGGTTCGGCCTCGACCGGCTTCCGGGCGCCGACGCTGTTTGAAAAGAACGCCCCACGCTCGCGCAACGATACCAACAACTCGTACAACGATCCGATCCTGTGCCTGGGCGGCACCATCTCTAACAACCCGATCGCCAATCCGCTGCGCGACTGCGACCTGCAACAGTACAAGCTGCAAGGCGGCAACCCTGCGTTGAAACCGGAAAAATCGAAGACCTTTGCCTTTGGGGTGGTGCTCGAACCGGTGCCGCAGCTCACCGTCTCGGCCGATTACTTCAACATCCGCCTCAAGGACAAGATCAATGCCCTGCCCGAGGAAGTCATCTACGGCAACTTCGAGAAATACCGCGAGCGCTTCCTGCGCAACCCCGACGGCACGCCAAACGCAATCCTCGACTTGAAGGAAAACCTGGGCAAGGTCAACACCGACGGCGTCGATCTGAGCCTGACGCTGCGCTCCGCCGCCAGCACCTATGGCAACCTGACCTTGACCGTCGATGGCACCTGGATCCACAAGTATGAATACCAGGACGAGGTCGGCGGCGCCTACACCCGGAACGTGGCCCGCTACGCCGCCAACAACCCGGTGTTCCGCTGGAAGCACAACGCCGCGCTGAACTGGCGCCTGGCCAGCTGGAGCGCCACCCTGGCGCAGTCCTACAAGTCCGGCTACATCGACCAGAATCTCGACATCGAGGACGCGTTTTTGAACCGGGTGCCGTCGTACAGCCTGTGGAATTTGTCGGGCACGTACACCGGTTTCACCGGCCTGTCGCTGACGGCCGGCGTGAAAAACCTGCTGGACAAGGAGCCGCCGTTCTCGAACCAGGGCACGCTGTTCCAGAAGGGCTACGATCCACGCTACACGGATCCGGTCGGCCGCGCACTCTACGTACGCGGCAGCTACACTTTTTAAAGGAGTATCGAAAAACCTACTGCGCGATTCGCTACGGTTTTTCGAGATTCCCAGAAAGGCTTTATTTCGAAGCAGCCTCCGCCGCCTGCGTCGCCAGGCGGCGCTGGCGCACGGCAGCAGCGAGTCCCTGCAGCACCTGCACGCTGCTGTCCCAGTCGATGCAGCCGTCGGTCACGGACTGGCCGTAGGTCAGCTCCTTGCCCGGTTCGAGGTCCTGGCGGCCGCCTACCAGGTGCGATTCCACCATCACGCCCACGATGCGGGTGTCGCCACCGGCCACCTGGCCGGCGATGTCGGCGCAGACCGGCACCTGGTTTTCCGGTTTTTTGGAACTGTTGGCGTGCGACGCGTCGATCATCACGCGCGGCGCCAGGCCTTGCGCGCCGATCGCCTTGCATGCTTCATCGACGCTGGCGGCGTCGTAGTTTGGCGCCTTGCCGCCACGCAGGATGATGTGGCAGTCCTCGTTGCCGGCGGTGGACACGATGGCCGAGTGGCCGCCCTTGGTCACCGACAGGAAATGGTGCGGCTGCGACGCGGCCTTGATCGCATCGACCGCGATCTTGACGTTGCCGTCGGTACCGTTCTTGAAACCGACCGGACAGGACAGGCCGGACGCCAGCTCGCGGTGCACCTGCGACTCGGTGGTGCGGGCGCCGATCGCGCCCCAGCTGATCAGGTCGGCGATGTATTGCGGGCTGATCACGTCGAGGTACTCGGTACCGGCCGGCAGGCCCAGTTCGTTGATATCGCGCAGCAGCTCGCGCGCCATGCGCAGGCCGTCATTGATACGGAAGCTGCTGTCCATGAACGGATCGTTGATCAGGCCCTTCCAGCCCACGGTCGTGCGCGGCTTTTCGAAGTACACGCGCATGACGATTTCGAGGTCACCCTTGAGCTCGTTACGCAGCTGCACCAGGCGGTGCGCATACTCCATCGCCGCTTTCGTGTCGTGGATCGAGCACGGGCCCACCACCACCATCAGGCGGTCGTCCTGGCCGTGCAGGATGCGGTGCAGCGCGATGCGCGCAGCGGCTGCCGTGTTGGCGGCCGTGTCCGTGCACGCATACTCGCGAATCAGGTGGGACGGTGGCGTCAATTCCTTCATTTCGCGGATACGTAAATCATCGGTGCGGGGCATGCTGTTCTCCATTGTTTCAAAAAAGTCGGGGTAAAAAAAAACCGCCTGTGGAGGCGGTTTTTTCAGGATTTGCTGGAACTCGTTTTACTGCTACGTGCACCGGCCGCTACTCCACCGCCTTGGGGTTGGAATTGCTAAAGTAAAAGTAGCCGGTAAAGAAGAAGCGGGTCATGGCAACGAATTCGGGGGGTGTTGGGTAGATAGTGGATTGACTATACGCCGATCAATACGAAGTTGGCAAGCCCTTCCCTACAAAAATTTACACCCGCCCATTTCTCTTTACATCACGCGCTATGTGTCCAGATGTAAGACGAAGGCATGCGGCCTGCAGGGCGACACCTCCCATTTAACGCAGAAAACCATCTTTACAGTTGTGATGGTTCGTGACTGTTGGTAATCCGCATACTTGCTTAAACCGCATTGTTTCCACCTGCGCCCCGATGATCTGATGGGCTGTCTACACGACAAACCCACCCATACCAATGCACAGCAGGAGTGATAACAATGACGATCAATAAAACATCGGAAAGAGCGATGTCCCGGGCCCTGCGCCTGGTGTTTGCCGGTACCCTGGCAACCGGCATGCATGGCGCCATGGCGCAAACCGGCACCGATGACGCTGCGATCCAGCGCGTGGAAGTGACCGGCTCGAGCATCAAGCGCCTGGCCAGCGAAACGGCGCTGCCGATCACCTCGATCAAGGCCAGCGACTTCGTCAAGCAGGGCCTGACGACAGCAGCCGAGGTGCTCAACACCATCTCGATGAACCAGAGTTCGACGACCAGCAGCCAGTCGGTCGGTTCCGGCACCGGGGGCATTGCCACCGCCGACCTGCGCGGCCTGGGCAGCAACAAGACGCTGGTGCTGCTCAACGGCCGCCGCATCGCCAACCACCCGTTCAACGGTTCCAGCGTGGACCTGAACATCATTCCGCTGTCCGCGCTCGAACGCGTGGAAGTGCTGCGCGACGGCGCCTCGGCCATCTACGGCACCGACGCCATCGGCGGCGTGATCAACTTCATCACCAAGCGCGAAGTACAAGGCGCCACCGTCAGCGTGGAGCGCTACCAGCCGCAGGCGAGCGGCTCGGGCGGCGAATCGCGCCTGAACCTGTCGGGCGGTTTCGGCGACCTCGACAAGGATGGCTACAACTTCTTTGGCGTGGTGGACTTGCACAAGCAGACCGCGCTGTCGGCCGTCGAACGCGATTTTTCCAGCACCAGCGTGCGCCCGGACCGTGGCATCAACAACAGCAGCGGCACCTCGCAGCCGGGCAATTTCTTCTCCGATAACGGCATCACCGGCAACCCGTACGCCGCCAGCGGCTGCGTGGGCAAGGGGCTGATCGCTGCTGCCAACGGAACTTGCCGCACCGATACCACCGCCTACATCCAGTCGATCCCGAAAACCAAGCAGGAGTCGTTCCTCGGCAAGGCGACGTTTAAACTCGGTGGCGAAAACCTGGGCACGGTCGAATACCTGCACAGCCGCAGTACCAACAGCAGCAGCATCGCACCGTCGCCGCTGACCGGCATTACCATGACGTCCGCCAGCCCGTACTACCCGGGCGGCAGCGCCGGCGTACCGGCCGTCGCTGGCCTCACGGGTGAAGACCTGACCGTCAACTGGCGCACCGTGGCCGCCGGCAACCGCGTCGGTTACGACACCAGCATCTCCGACCGCCTGGTGCTCGGTTCCGAAGGCCTGGTGGCCGGCTGGGACTACAACGTGGGCCTGACCTATGCCACCAGCAAGGCCACCAGCGCCTTCGTCGAAGGTTACACCAACGACACGCTGATGAAAACCGGCTTACTCAATGGCATCCTCAATCCGTTCGGCGAGCAATCGACCGACGGCGCCGCGTACCTCGATTCCGCCCAGCTGCGCGGCGAGTACCTGTCGGCGCGCATGACCAGCATCGGCGTCGATGCCAAGGTGAGCCGCGAAATCTTCACGCTGCCGGCCGGCTCGGTCGGCTTTGCGGTGGGCACCGAATTCCGCCACGACAAGGCCACCTACGACGTCAACACCGAACTGGCCTCGCAGGCGTCGAGCTCCGGCTACGCGGACGCCCAGGACCAGTCAGGCCAGCGCAATATTGCCGCGCTGTACTCGGAGCTGAGCGCGCCGCTGGCCAAGAACGTGGAACTGTCGCTGGCCGCCCGCTACGACCACTACAACGATGTCGGCGGCAGCTTCAATCCGAAGATCGGCCTGCGCTGGCAGCCGAGCAAGCAGATCATGCTGCGCACCTCGTACAACACCGGCTTCCGTGCGCCAACCCTGTACGACCTGCACGGTCCGGCCACGTCCACCTTCACCGGCAATTCGTATGACGATCCGGTGCTGTGCCCGGGCGGTACGGTGGTGGCCGGCGCCAACCCCAACGTAGCCTGCAACCAGCAGCAGTACATCCGCAGCGGCGGCAATATCAACCTCAAACCCGAGAAATCGAAGACCTTCGCGCTGGGCGCCGTATTCGAACCGACCAATACGTTGAGCATGTCGCTCGACTACTTCAACATCAAGATCCGCAACAAGATCGGCACGGTGTCGGAGACCACGATCTTCAACGATTACGACAAGTACGCCAGCTACTTCGTGTACTCGGCCGACGGCAAGACGCTGCAATACGTGAATGCCGTGCTCGACAACCTCGGCGAAGTCCACACGTCCGGCATCGACGCCACCTTGCGCTGGAAACTGCCGCGCAGCGCGGCCGGCGACTTCGCCTTCGTGTTCGACGGCACCTGGGTCAACAGCTACAAGTACCAAAACGAGGCCGGCGGCGCCTTTGTTGAAAACGTCGGCGTGTATGGCGATGACAATCCGGTGTTCCGCTGGAAGCACAACGCCACCATCAACTGGAAAAAAGGTGTGTGGAGCGCCAGCCTGTCGAACAAGTTCCTGAGTGGCTACGTGGACCAGAACGACGTCGATGACGAATACAAGCACAAGGTGCGTGCGTATTCGACGTTCTCGCTGTCGGGCAGCTATGCGGGCTTCAAGAACACCGACCTGACGGTGGGCGTGAAAAACCTGTTCGACACCAATCCACCGTACACCAACCAGGGCACGACGTTCCAGAGCGGTTACGATCCCCGCTACACGGACCCGCTGGGCCGCACGTTTTACGTGAAGGCGACGTACAAGTTCTAACGCAACAAAAAACCCGGCAGCGCCGGGTTTTTCATTTTTACGCCGTGCCACCGACGGTGACACCATCGATACGCAGCGTGGGCTGCCCCACGCCGACCGGCACGCTCTGCCCCTCCTTGCCGCACACGCCCACGCCGGGATCGAGCCGCATGTCGTTGCCGATCATCGATACGCGATTCAATACCTCCGGGCCGTTGCCGATCAGCGTGGCGCCCTTGACCGGGTAAGTCACCTTGCCATCTTCGATCATGTACGCCTCGCTGGCCGAGAACACGAACTTGCCGTTGGTGATATCGACCTGGCCGCCGCCGAAATTGACCGCATATAAACCGTTTTTTACCGACGCCAGGATCTCGCCCGGGTCCTTGTCGCCGCCGAGCATATAGGTGTTGGTCATGCGCGGCATGGGCAGGTGGGCAAACGATTCGCGGCGGGCGTTGCCGGTGACCGGCATCTTCATCAGGCGCGCGTTCATGGTGTCCTGGATGTAGCCGGTCAGGATGCCGTCCTCGATCAGCGTGGTGCACTGGGTGGGATTGCCCTCGTCGTCGATGTTGAGCGAGCCGCGGCGATCGGGCAAGGTGCCGTCGTCCACCACGGTCACGCCCTTGGCCGCGACGCGCTCGCCGATCATGCCAGAGAACGTCGAAGAACCCTTGCGGTTGAAGTCGCCCTCGAGGCCGTGGCCGATCGCTTCGTGCAGCAGGATGCCGGGCCAGCCCGGTCCCAGCACCACGGTCATCGGACCGGCTGGCGCCGGACGTGCATCGAGGTTGACCACGGCCGCATCGACCGCTTCGGCCGCATACGATTCCAGCAGTGCATCGCTGAAGTAGCCATAGCTGTAACGCCCGCCGCCACCGGACGAACCGGTTTCGCGGCGGCCATTCTGCTCGACGATCACGGTCAGCGACAGCCGCACCAGCGGCCGGATGTCGGCCGCCAGCACGCCGTCGCTGCGCGCGACCAGCACCACGTCGTATTCGCCGGCCAGGCCCGCCATCACCTGCACCACGCGCGGATCGCGCGCGCGCGCCATCTTTTCGACGCGCTCGAGCAGCGCCACCTTGGCGGTCGCATCGAGCGAAGCGAGCGGATCGTGCGGCAGGTACAGCGCCCGTCCGCCCACCGGCGTGATGGCGCCGGCCACCTTGATCTTGCCGTTGCCCACGCGGGCAATCGTGCGGGTGGCGGCCGCCGCCTCGCGCAGCGCGATTTCCGAAATATCGTCCGAGTACGAGAACGCCGTCTTGTCGCCTGAAACAGCCCGCACGCCCACGCCCTGGTCGATGGCGAAGCTGCCGGTCTTGACGATGCCCTCCTCCAGGCTCCAGCCCTCGCTCTTGGTAAACTGGAAATACAGGTCGGCGTAATCGACCTTGTGGGTAAACATCGACCCCAGGGTTTTCAGCAGCTTGTCCTCGTCCAGCCCGAACGGCGTGAGCAAGATGTCGCGGGCGACCGCCAGGGTGGAGAGGTTGGCTTCGAATGGCTTCATGATGGTTCTTGTACTCAAAAGGTATTACATGGTCCTGTGCTTCAGCGCCGGCAAGCTCTGGCGAACGCCTTCCATGAAGGCCGGGTCGATCTCGCCGGTCACCACGCCCTCGCCTTCCGCCAGCACCGATTTCACGGCGCCCCACGGGTCGATCAGCATGCTGTGGCCCCAGGTGCGGCGGCCGTTCGGGTGCATGCCGCCTTGCGCGGCTGCCAGCACATAGCACTGGTTTTCGATGGCGCGCGCGCGCAGCAGGATTTCCCAGTGGGCCTGGCCGGTGGTGTAGGTAAATGCGGCCGGCAGCACGATCAGAGAGACCGGACCCATGGCGCGGAACAGCTCGGGGAAGCGCAGGTCGTAGCACACCGACATGCCCACCTTGCCGAACGGCGCGTCCAGTACGCCGAGGTTTTTACCGGGCACGATGGTCTTCGATTCGTTGTACGACTCGGTACCCTGGCTGAAGCCGAACAGGTGGATCTTGTCGTAGCGCCCGGCCGATTCGCCCTGCGGGTTGTACACCAGCGTGGTGTTGACCACCTTGAGCGGGTCACTTGAGGCCAGCGGCAGCGTGCCGCCGATCAGCCAGATGCCAAGCTCCTTCGCCAGGCTGGCCATGAAGTCCTGGATCGGGCCCTGGCCCAGCGGCTCGGCCACGGCCACCTTGTCGGCATCGTTGATGCCCATGATGGCCCAGTACTCGGGCAGCAGCACCAGTTGCGCGCCGCCGGCGGCGGCCTGGCGTACCAGGCGGTCGGCGGTGGCGATATTGTCCGGTACGGACGGCGAGGAAATCATCTGGATGGCGGCGACGGTATGGCGCATGGCAAGTCTCCCTGTTTTGTCTATTGTGTGCTCCTGGCAGCCGGCGGATCAGCCTTGGCGGCGTCGAGCTTGGTGACAACCGGCGCCTTCCACGGCCCGGTCACCTGCATATGATAGGTCAATGCCTTCATCACGGGGGCACTGAGGAATAATTGCGCCAGAAAACTGCCCAAACCGATGACGGGATTGACGGCCAGCGCATACACCAGCGGCGCCGTGCCGAGGTTCACTTGCGGAATCACCACCACGTGCAGGTTGGTCAGTTCGTTGGCAATGTCGGCGCTACCGTCCATCAGCACGGTGGCGGCCATGCCGTGCATTTTCAGGTTCTCGGTGCGCACGATGCCGCGCTCGATGGCGGCGTTGGCGGTCAGGCCGTCGAACGCCAGCCCTTCGGAAAAGACGTCGTGGAAATCGAGCTTGAGCAGGCGCGGCAACGCTTGCAGACTGAGCACGCCCAGCAGCTTGGCGGCGCCCGGGTCCTGCTTGATGAACTGGCCCTTTTCTACGTTCATGACGATCTGGCCCGACAGGCTCGGCAAGTCCATCGCGTACGGCAAGCCGTTCCAGGCGATATCGCCCTTGAGCGAACCCTTGCCATTGCGCACGGTACCGACAAAGCCGAAGCGGTCGAGCAGCTTGCCGGCGTCGATGATGTCGAGGTTGAAATTGAGGTCGGTGGTGTGGGCATTGCCGCGCGTGGTCCATTTGCCGGTGCCGGTCAGTTCGCCGTCAGCATTGGCCAGCGACAGCTTGCTGATGCGCCACACGCGCGAATCGGGCAGTTGCACATTGCTCGCTTGCAGGTCGAGCTCGCCCAGCGGCTTGTTGAACAATTCAAAACGGTCGATCTTGATGTCCAGCGCCGGGATGGTGGCAGCCGCACTGCTCTTGCCATCCAACAGGTCGGCCACGTCGTTCGAGGCCGAGGCGGGAATCACCAGCGACGACAGGCGCGCCGTCACCTTGCCCAGGCCGTGGCCGGTGGATGGTTCGCTCCAAGTCAGGTGGCCGTTGGCCTGGGTGGAATCGATATTGGCTTGCCAGATGCTTTTATGGCGCGTGACGCCAACCACCACGTTTTCCAGTTTGCGCGCGCCGATCAGCAGTTCGCCGGTGCGCGCGGCAATCGCGTCCGGCACCACGTACTGGCTGAAATCGGCGCTGTCGGCGTCGCCCGTGAAGGCGGCGGCGGTGCTGTTGTTTGGTCCTTCGCCGGCAACCGCCTTGCCGAAGTCGAGCCAGGCGTCGGCATTGAACACGGGCAGGTTGATGTTGAGTGTGAGCCCGCTCTCCGGCTCGGGCGCCGGGGTGTTGATGCCGATGCCGCCGCGCACCAGTTGCCACGGCGTTTTGCCGGTGGCAGTCACGGTCTTCTGGCGCTGGTAATGGGCGGCAATGCCGCTGCCCAGCGCGATGCGGATATCGTCGTGCAGCGCGCCGCCGGCATCGGGCGTCAGGCCGCTGTTGAGCACGAAGCGCAGCGGCATGGTGTCGAGCGCCGGCTTGGCGACCGGCGCGGGCAAGTCCAGCGCCAGCCCTGACAGGTTGGAATCGACGGCAACGACCAGTTGGTGGTCGCGCACGGTGACCGTGCCGGTGTACCGGGCCGTGCCCGAGAAATGGCCGGCCAGGCGCTGCATCACCGGCGCTTGATAGGTCTTGCGGAAGCCATCGGCAGTGAGCATGCCGCCAAGCTTGATGACGATGGCGTTGTCGCGCTGGGTGCCGCCGGTAATCGAGACGGGGCCGTCGAGGAAAATGCCGGACAGCTGGTTGAGGTTGACGCCACGCTCGTTGAACTCGATCTTGCCTTGCGCCGCCTGCACCACCGGCAAGTCCTGCAACAGCACGATGTCGTTGTTATTGAGTTGCAGCGTGCCGTCCACCTTGGCGTCGAGCAGGTGCGCCAGCGGCAGGCGCAGCTTGAGCGCCAGCGTGGCGTTGCCGGTCGCTTCGATGTCTTCAGTGAAATGCGAAATCCATTCCAGCACCGGGCTGTGATCGACGTACTTGAGGAATTCCTGCATCGGCCCGGCAGCATTGCCGTCGATTTCCAGCATCGAATCGTGGATCGTCAAATCGGGGATCACCGCCTTGACATTGGTGAGCGCCACGCCGGCCGTGGTGGCCGTATCGCCGCGTATTTCCATGCGGCCGCGCTCGAACACGAAGCTGCCCTTGATGTGCTCGGCCTGCGGCCACTCGGGCAGCGGCTGGCCGTCCTTGCCCAGTTCTTTTCCGCCGCGCAGGTAATGGCCGGGGGCATAGTTCAGTTTGCCCTCGGTGAGCTTGCCGGCCACCTTGAATTCGCCGTGCGGCGCGTGCTCGCCCTGGAACGGGAAATGCGCGAGGTCGCCGCGCACCCGCACGCTGACATCGCTGGCGGTGCCGCCCTCGAGCGCGCCGGTCAGCCACGCGTACAGCTCGTGCGGGGTTTGCAGCGGCAGGTAGCGGTTGATGCGGTTGACCTGGAAACCGTCGAGCGTGCCGGTCAGATCGACCTGGCCGGCGCCCTTGCCCGACAACGGCATGGTGTGGCTGCCGCGCAAGGTGCCGGACAAGCCCTCCTGCAGGAAGTCCATGCTGTCTATCTTGAGCAGCAACTGGTCCTTGTCCTCGAACGACCAGCTGGCCTTGAGGTTGAGGCGGTCGAACGGCATGGCCGGGTCGGTGAAATAACCGGGCAGTTGCAGCACCAGCTGTTGCGACGCCAGGCTGAAACTGCCGCCGCGGTCGGTGGCGTCGATGGCGCCGGTGAGATTGTCGAAACCGGGAATGGCCGGCACCGCCGCCGTGGCCGGATTATTGCCGCTTTTAGGTTGAGCCAGGCGCGCCGGCTGCGGCTTCAGGCCCAGGCCCACCAGGTCGCCCTTGACCCGGTACGATTGCAGCGCCGGAAACTTGCCCTGCCACTCGGCGGAAAAATCGCGCAGCAGGCCGCTTGGCGCCGTATCGGCCAGCAAGGTGCGCTGCTGCGGCGTGAGCGGCAGGCGCGAAGCAATGCCGGCCAGCGTGCGCAGGTCCAGCTGCGGCGCGCGTATCTCGTATTTTTCCTGCCGTGGACCGGCAGCGGCGGTGAATTTTTCCGACAGCGAGGTCGGCGCCATCACCAGGCCATCGCTGGTGGTCAAGGTCAGGTTGGTAATGTCGAGACTGTGGCCACGGGCGCCGAATTGGGCGGCGCCGGTCTGGCGGACGCCGCCGGAGATCAGCGGCGGCAACTCCTCGCGCGCGGCAATGCGCCCGGTCAGCTGTTGCAGGTCGAGCAGCGGCAAATCCTTGGCCAGCACGGCCGATACGTCGCGCAGGCCGATGTCGGCCGTAAAGGCGGTCAGGCGTTGCTGGTCAAAGCTGAGCCAGGTGCGCAGCGAACCGCCGCCCGAGTGCAGTTCGAACGGAAAATCGAGCCAGGTTTTCCAGGCCGCCACGTCGGTGTCGCGCAGGTCGGCATACAGCTCACCGGTCCACATCGAGGTATTCGAGACACGGGCGCCAAAAGCCGGGTGGGCAAAATCGGCGCGCACGTCGAGCGGGCCGGCCAGCGCAGCCGGCGGCGTGGCCTTGAGCGCCAGCTGATGGTGCAGCCACTCGTTGCGCAGCCGGACGGTCACGCCCGTGAGCGCCAGCGTGGGGGCGCCGCGCTGGGCATCGGTCCAGCGCACGCGGCCGTCGCGGATGACGATTTCGCGCTGCGCCAGCAACCATTCCAGGCCACGGCCATCGGACGGCTGGCCCGGGTCGAGGTACAGGCCCGCCACGTAGAGCTTGCCGTCGGCCGCGCGGCGGATGTCAAGATCGGGTTGTTTGAGCGACAAGGCGTGGAAGCGCGGTTCGGCGGTTACCACGGTCATCCACGACATGGTGGCTGCCACTTCAGGCAGGCGCAGCGCGGCCCGGCCCTGGCGGTCGTGCAACACCACGTCACCCAGCGTCAACCTGGGGCGGAAGCCGGTCCAGGAAGCGTCGATGCGGGCGATGGTGACGGGGTTGCCGGTGGCGCGGGTGGCCAGGCGTTCGATGTCGTCGCGGTAATGTTCGATATTGGGCAGCACCGCGTAACGCAGCACCAGGAACAGGATGGCAAACCCGAAATAGCCGAGCAGCGCCAGCTTGACGGTAAAACCGAGGACGTGATGGGTAGCCACGTTGCAGACCCGATAGGCAGCGCGCAGCCGGTGCCAGCGCACGGCCAACGGCCCTTCGGCTGTCGCGGTCTCCTCTTCTGTTTTCTGCATCTAATAATTAAAAATTCGGCCGCTGGCCATACAATTAATGCTACGTTCGGTTCAAGCTGGTTGCCTGTGCGACGATTCTACCGCATCGAGACGACCGCACAGCGGCGGCCGGCCACGCAAACCAATGTTTTTACACGCATTTTCCGATTAATTTACAACCGAGTCGCTGCCAGCCCATGATCGCCCCTACCGTTTCCCGTTTTTACCAGCGCTGGCTGGCCGCCGCGCCCGACCGCGCCGCCAAGTCCGATGCCCTCTCCCAACGCAACCTCGCCGACATCGACCTCGACGCCTTGCTGGCGCAGGAAGCCATTGCCGGCCCCGACGGCGCGCCACCGCTGCCACTGGTGCGTTCGATGCGGCGCCTGCGCAACCTGCTGGTGTGCGGCCTGATCCGCCGCGACCTCGAAGGCCGCGCCGACCTCGGCGAAGTGGTGGAAGCGATGACACGTTTTGCCGACTTCGCCATCGCCCGCCACGTGGCCGAAATCGACGCCGAATTGCGCGCGGCCCACGGGGTACCAATGGGACGCGATTCGGGCATGCCGCAGGAACTGATGGTGTTGGCCATGGGCAAGCAAGGTGGACGCGAACTCAATGTCTCGTCCGATATCGACCTGATCTTCGTCTATCCGGAAGATGGCGACACTGCCGCCGGCCCCGGCCAGCGCGCCCTGTCCAACCACGAATATTTTATTCGCCTCGGCAAAAAATTGATCGCCGCCTTGGCGGAGATCACGGAAGATGGCTACACGTTCCGCGTCGATATGGCATTGCGCCCCAATGGCGGCTCCGGTCCGCTGGCGGCCAGCCTGTCGATGGTGGAGAACTATTTGATCGTCCAGGGCCGCGAATGGGAACGCTATGCCTGGGTAAAAGCACGCGCCGTCACCGGCCGCGCCGAGGATATCGATGCGCTGGACGCCATCGTCCGTCCGTTCGTGTTCCGCCGCTACCTCGACTTCGGGGTGATCGACGCCATCCGCACCATGCATGCCCAGATTCGCGCGGAAGTGAACCGCCAGGAGCGCCTGCACCCCGACCGCAGCAACAACGTCAAGCTGGGCCGGGGTGGCATCCGCGAAATCGAATTCCTCACGCAAGTGTTCCAGCTGATCCGGGGCGGCCGCGACGCCGCCCTGCGCGACCGCTCCACCCGCACCACCTTGCGCATCGTCGCCGAAAAAGGCCTGTTGTCGCACACGATCGTCTATCAACTGCTCGCTTCCTACACTTTCCTGCGCAACCTGGAACACCGCCTGCAGTATCTTGACGATGCCCAGACCCACACCCTGCCCGCCAACGACGCCGACCGCCTGCTGGTGGCGGAAATGATGGGCGTGGCCGACGTGCCCACCCTGCTGGCGCAGCTGGAAGCGCACCGCCAGTTCGTGGCCGGCCAGTTCGACGAAATGTTCTCCGATAAAACCAGCGAGAACGAGCACCAGATCGAACTGCAATCGAGCAACGAATGCGCCGATCCCGACAACGTCGAGGCGATGGTGGCGCAGTTCAGCGCGCTCGGCTTCACCGATGCGGCCGGCGCCGCCAAGCGCCTGGTCGCCACCTGGCAGGCGCCACGCCTGCAATCGCTGCCCGAGGCCAGCCGCAACCGCCTGCAGGCGCTGATCAACACCGCGCTGCCGCTGATCGTCGAATGCGCGCGCGAAACGGGCGGCGACCAGCATGCCACGCTGGGCCGGCTGCTCGATTTCCTCGAAGCCGTGGCGCGCCGCTCGGCCTACCTGTCGCTGCTGACCGAATACCCGCACACGCTGGCGCGCGTGATCCGCATGGTGCACGCCAGCGGCTGGGCCGCGAAGTTCCTGAGCCAGCATCCGATCCTGCTCGACGAACTGCTCGACGACCGCGTGCGCAACGCCGTGTTCGATCCCGTCAGCCTGGCGGCCGACCTGCGCCTGCAACTCGACGCCGCCGCCGGCGACACCGAGCGGCAGATGGACATCCTGCGCGAAATCCACCACGCCCAGCTGTTCCACCTGCTGGCCCAGGACCTGGCCGGCGACCTCACCGTCGAGCGGCTGGCCGACCACCTGTCGGCGCTGGCCGACACCATCGTCGCGGCAGCGATCCAGGCCATCTGGCAGACGGTGGCCACGCGCCACCGCGAGGTGCCGCAGTTCGCCGTGATCGCCTACGGCAAGCTGGGCGGCAAGGAACTCGGCTACGTGTCCGACCTCGACGTGATTTTCCTGTACGACGACCTCGATCAGGACGCACCGGCCCAGTACGCCAAGCTGGCGCAGCGCTTCATCACCTGGATGACGTCGTACACCTCGGCCGGCATCCTGTTCGACATCGACACCGCGCTGCGCCCGGACGGCGCCTCGGGGATGCTGGTCTCGAGCGTGGGGGCGTTTGAAAAATACCAGACCAGCTCGGCCTGGATCTGGGAACACCAGGCGCTTACCCGCGCGCGCTTCTGCGCCGGCGACACCGCCATCGGCCAGCGCTTCGACCAGATCCGCGATGCCGTGCTGCGCAAGGAACGCCCGGCCGACAGCCCGCTGCGCACCGAGGTGATCGCCATGCGCAAGCGCATGGCCGACGCCAAGCCCAATACCACCGCCCAGTTCGATCTCAAGCAGGATGCGGGCGGCATGATCGACATCGAGTTCATGGTGCAATACCTGGTGCTGCAGCACGCGGCGCAGTACCCGGAGCTGACCGTCAACATGGGCAATATCGGCCTGCTGAAAATGATGGCCGGGCTGGGCCTGATCGACTTGGACCTGGCGGCCGAAGTGGGCAACGCCTACCGCAAGCTGCGCAAATTACAGCATCAATTGCGCCTGCAAGGCCAGGACCTGGCGCGGGTGGACCCGGCGCTGGTGGCCGGCGAGGTCAGGCAGGTCCTGACGTTATGGGACAGTATTTTCGGGCATCGCGACGGCTGAGCTTTGCCACTGTCATTGAGCCGGGATGCCTCCCGGCTTTTTTTTCGTCCAGCGCTGCCGCAAAGTTAGTTGTCTGAAAGTAGCATAATTATTAGTGTTGTTTTTCAGGGAATGTTTTATCAAATCGTTTACACAGTTACCTCGTGGTGCCAAAGTAAAGGATCGAAATACACCCATTTTCGACCCGTAAGAGTACAAAAACCATTAAATCAGGGAGTTACAATGATCAAGGAAAGAAAGCTGTCCCACGCGGTACGCATGATCTGCGTTGCGGGGCTGGCAATGAGTTCGCAAGCCGTCCTGGCCCAGGAGACCGTTTCGGCTAACACCGTGCAGAAAGTACAAATCACCGGTTCGCGCCTGCTGTCGCCGAACGCCGATTCGCCTACCCCGTTGCAAGTGCTGACTTCAGCCGACATTGCTGCCTCGGGCGCTGTCAACTTGCAGGATCTGCTGCAAAAAAATCCGACCATGGGTACCCCTGGCCTGAGCCGTACCAACTCCAATTTCCTGACGTCGGGTGGCGGTGTATCGACCGTCAACCTGCGTAACCTCGGCGAATCGCGCACGCTGGTGCTGGTCAATGGCCGCCGCTTCGTTTCCGGCGTTCCCGGCGACACCGCAGTCGACCTCAACACCATCCCGATCGACTTCATCGAACGCGTGGAACTGATGACCGGCGGCGCCTCTGCCACCTACGGTTCGGACGCCGTAGCCGGTGTGGTCAACATCATCCTTAAACGCAACTTCGAAGGCGTCACCGTCGACGCCTCGGTGGGCCGCAGCAGCCGCAGCGACGACTCCAAGAAAAAACTGGCGATCACCTTCGGCACCACCAGTTCCGATGGCGCCAGCAACATCATGGGTCACTTCGGCTATTCCAAGCAGGGTTCGGTAATGTCGAAAGACCGGCCGGGCCTGGGCGCAGCAGTCGACCAGTACTCGCTCGCTGAAGCCGTCACCGGCGACGTGCGCGATATCTTCAAGACCATTTCGCCGTACTACTCGAGCTTTGCGCCGCAGGGCCGTTTCTTCTACGGCAACGCAGCCAACGGCCCGGCAGGCAACTACACCTACGACCGCAATGGCAACCCGATTCCGTTCGACACCAACGGCGACAACGGCGCGGCCACCGGCTTCAACCGTTCGGAGTACCGCACCATTGCCGTGCCGACCGAGCGCTTCCTGTTTGCCACCAACGGTACGCTCAAGCTCAACGATAACAACAACGCCTTCTTCGAGGGTACGTATGCCCAGACCAAGGTCGATACCAACATCGAACCGTTTGCGCTCGACTCGTCCAACGTGTATCGCCCGGATGGCATTGTGCCTGGTGAAAGCCTGATCGGCGGCGTCAAAATACGCAACCCGCTCATTCCGGACTACCTGTGGAACCGCATGACCGACACCAACGGTGACGGCCTGCGCGACTACCGCTTCACCCGCCGCCTGACCGAGTTCGGTCCGCGCCACAGCTCGGTCAATCGCGGCACGCTGCGCCTTGCCACCGGTGTCAAAGGCGTGCTGCCGTTCACCAACGACTGGAACTACGACGCGTTCGTCAGCTATGGCCGCACCACCGAGTCGCAAAACTCGACCGGCCAGGTCAACATCATGAGCTTGCGCAATTCGCTCGCTGGCGTGCCCAATGGAAGTGGCGGTGTCATGTGCGCCGACGTCCAGGCCCGCACCGACGGTTGCGTACCGATCAATATGTTCGGCTTTGGCACCATCACCCCGGAAGCGTTGAAATACGTGACCGCACCCGGTTCGCTGGAAACGGCAATCACCCAGAAAATCGCTGGCGCCAACATCGGCGGCGATCTGCCGTGGGGTCTTCCAGCTGGCAACATCGGCCTGAGCGCCGGCTTCGAATGGCGCAGCGAAGATTCCAGCAGCGTGCCCGACCCGCTGACCCAGGCTGGCCTGAACGCCGGCAACGCCACGCCACCGACGTACGGCAAATTCAACGTCCGCGAAGTGTATGCCGAAACCCGGATACCGCTGCTCAAGGACGTCGTGTTGGCCAAAAACCTCGACTTCCGTGGTTCGTTCCGCCATGGCGACTACTCGACGGTGGGCAGCACCAACAGCTGGAATGCCGGCCTCGAGTGGACACCGGTATCGTCGCTCAAGTTCCGTGGCACCCGCGCAGTGTCCACCCGGGCGCCTAACATCAACGAGTTGTACCAGCCGCCTAGCCAGGACTTCCCGTCGGTCAGCGATCCGTGCGAAGGCATTACCGCCACCGGCAGCGACCCGATCAGCGTAGCCTGCCGCGCAGCACCGGGCGTCGCCGCCAACCTTGCCGCCAACGGTGGCGTGTTCACTCTGAACCAGGCCGACAAACAGGGTGTCAGCGGCTATAACCGCGGCAATCCGAACCTGGGCGCCGAACAGGGCCGCTCCAGCACCATCGGCGTTGTCGTCACCCCGACCATGATTCCGATGCTGAGCAAGTTCACCTTTACGGCCGACTACTTCAACATCAAGATCTCGGAAGCAATCGTCAGCACTCCACGCCAGTTCTCGCTGGCACAGTGCTACGGCGGCGGCAACCCGGTCTACTGCGCGCTGATCACGCGTCGTGCAACCGCCGAAGGCTCGAACAGCCCCGGCTCGATCAAGTACAGCGACACGGCCGTCACCAACAGCGGTGGCTACGGCACCAAGGGTATCGACTTGACCGCGTCGTGGGCGGACCGTGTCGGTCCAGGTCGTCTGAGCGCGAAGGTTGCATACACCTACCTGAAAACCCTGTGGGCAGTACCGCTGCCGGGCGAGGCCGAGGACGAATCGGCTGGCGAAGTGGAGTCGCCACGCAACAAGGCAGTACTCAACCTGGCCTACAAGTGGGGCGACTTCGGCATCAACTCCACCACCAGCTATACCGGCCGCGCCGGTCTGGACGACCAGTTCCTCAACACCTACGAAGACCCGCAGTTGGCACCGAAGATCGGTTCGTACACCACGACCGACTTCCAGCTGACCTATGACGTCAAGAAGAACTACCAGGTGTACTTCGGCATGGACAACGCCTTCGACAAGAAAGCGCCACCTATTGTCACCGGCCTGCCAGGCAATACCACCGGTACCGAGACCAACGCTTCGGCCTACGATCCTATCGGCCGCCGCTACTACCTCGGCCTGCGTGTAACGCTGTAATACTGCCTCCTGCCCGGCCACCTCGGCCGGGCATAAAAAAACGCTCCGGACCCGCAAGGGCCGGAGCGTTTTTCATGGAGCAGCCAAAAATTACTTGGCGTTCATCAGCGCGACGGTGGTGTCCAGCATGCGGTTCGAGAAGCCCCACTCGTTGTCGTACCACGACGACACTTTGACCAGGCGGCCCGACACTTTGGTCAGGGTCGAATCGAAGTTCGACGACGCCGGGTTGTGGTTGAAGTCGATCGATACCAGTGGTTCGGTCTGGTAGGTCAGCACTTCTTTCAGGTCGCCTTCGGCAGCTGCTTTCATCAGCGCGTTGACTTCGTCAACGGTGGTGTCGCGCTTGGCGATGAAGGTCAGATCGACCAGCGAAACGTTGATGGTCGGTACGCGGATGGCGAAGCCGTCCAGCTTGCCGTTCAGTTCCGGCAGCACCAGGCCAACCGCGGCAGCAGCGCCGGTCTTGGTCGGGATCATCGACTGGGTCGCCGAACGGGCGCGGCGCAGGTCTTCGTGCATCACGTCCGACAGGACCTGGTCGTTGGTGTAAGCGTGCACGGTGGTCATCAGGCCGGTTTCAACGCCGATGGCGTCGTTCAGTGGCTTGACCAGCGGTGCCAGGCAGTTGGTCGTGCACGATGCGTTCGAGATCACGGTGTCGGTGGACTTCAGTACGTCCTGGTTCACGCCGTACACGATGGTGGCATCGACGTCCTTGCCGCCTGGTGCCGAGATGATGACTTTCTTGGCGCCGCCCTTCAGGTGAGCAGAAGCTTTTTCTTTGGTGGTGAAGAAGCCGGTGCACTCGAGCACCACGTCCACACCCAGGTCGCCCCATGGGATTTCTGCCGGGTTACGCTGGGCGAACACGCGAATCACGTCGCCGTTCACGATCATGTTGTCGCCGTCTACTTCCACGGTGCCTGGGAACTTGCCGTGGGCGGTGTCGTAGCGGGTCAGGTGGGCGTTCGACTTGGCATCGCCCAGGTCGTTGATCGCAACGATCTGGATGTCTTGCTTTTTACCGCCTTCGTAGAAAGCGCGCAGTACATTGCGGCCGATACGGCCGTAGCCGTTAATTGCAACTTTAATCGTCATACTCTGCTCCTGATTGAAAAAAATTTTGTAAGCAATTATAGATTAAGCAATCACCAGTTTGGCTTTCGCGACAACATTTTCCACGGTGAAGCCGAAGTGCTTGAACAGCACGCCCGCTGGTGCGGACTCGCCGAAGGTGTCGATACCGACCACGGCGCCTTCCAGGCCCACGTACTTGTACCAGAAATCGGTGACGCCGGCTTCGATCGCCACGCGTGGCACGCCTTTGGTCAATACGCTGGCTTTGTAGGCTGCGTCCTGGCGGTCGAACACGTCGGTCGATGGCATCGACACCACGCGCGCGGCAATGCCTTCGGCGTTCAGTGCCGAGGCGGCAGCGACGGCCAGCTCCACTTCGGAACCGGTGGCGATCAGGGTGACTTTAGCATCGATCACTTCCTGCAGCACGTAACCGCCACGGGCGATCGCGGCCACGGTTTCCGGCGCACGTTCCTGGTACGGCAGGTTCTGGCGCGAGAAGATCAGGGTCGATGGACCGTTCTTGCGCTTGACCGCTTCACCCCAGGCCACCATCGATTCGGTGGTGTCGCATGGACGCCAGTTGTCGAGGTTAGGAATCAAACGCATCGACGAGATGTGCTCGACCGACTGGTGAGTCGGACCGTCTTCACCGAGGCCGATGGAATCGTGGGTGAACACGAACAGCGAACGCTGTTTCATCAGTGCAGCCATGCGCAGCGCGTTGCGGCTGTAGTCGGAGAAGGTCAGGAACGTGGCGCCGAACGGAATGTAGCCACCGTGCAGGGCCACGCCGTTCATGATGGCGGCCATGCCGAATTCGCGCACGCCGTAGTTGACGTGGTTGCCCGGTTTGCCCGAACGCACGGCCACCGATTCTTTCCAGTTGGTCAGGTTCGAGCTGGTCAGATCAGCCGAGCCGCCGAGGAATTCCGGCAGCACCGGCGCCAGTGCCTGGATGGCGTTCTGGCTGGCTTTGCGGGTGGCGATGGTTTCTTTCTTTTCCACGGTGGCGGCGATTGCGGCAGCCAGCGTTGCGTCAAATGCAGCTGACAGGTCGCCGGCCATGCGGCGGCTCAGTTCGGCAGCTTCGGCCGGGAACTGGGCGCTGTATTCGTTGAACAGCTTGGTCCAGGCGGCTTCCTGGGCGGCGCCCGCTTCCTTGGCATCCCACGCGGTGTACACGTCGGCCGGGATCTCGAACGGCGCGGCGGACCAGCCGATGTATTCGCGTACATTGGCGATTTCCTTGTCGCCCAGCGCGGCGCCGTGCACCTTGTCGCCGCCTTGCAGGTTCGGCGAACCTTTACCGATCACGGTTTTGCAGCAGACCAGGGTCGGCTTGGTAGCAGTCTTGGCGGCGGCAATCGCGGCCGAAACAGCAGCGACGTCATGGCCGTCCACGTCACGGATCACGTTCCAGCCGTAGGCTTCGAAACGGGCCGGGGTGTCGTCGGTAAACCAGCCTTCCACTTTGCCGTCGATCGAGATGCCGTTGTCGTCGTACAGGGCGATCAGCTTGGACAGGCCCAGGGTGCCGGCCAGCGCGCACACTTCGTGCGAAATACCTTCCATCAGGCAACCGTCGCCCAGGAAAGCGTAGGTGTAGTGATCGACGACTTCCAGGCCCGGCTTGTTGAATTCGCTTGCCAGCAGCCATTCGGCCAGCGCCATGCCGACCGCGTTGGCGAGGCCCTGGCCCAGCGGACCGGTGGTGGTTTCCACGCCCGGCGTGATATCGACTTCCGGGTGGCCCGGGGTTTTGGAATGCATCTGACGGAAGGCGCGGATGTCATCCATGGTCACTGCGTAGCCGGACAGGTGCAGCAGCGCGTAGTGCAGCATCGAACCGTGGCCGTTGGACAACAGGAAGCGGTCGCGGTTGACCCATTTAGGATTGGCCGGGTTGTGGCTGTAATGCCCACTCCACAGCGCTACAGCGATCTCTGCCATGCCCATCGGCATGCCTGGGTGGCCGGAATTGGCTTTCTGGACGGCGTCCATTGCCAGCGCGCGGATCGCATTGGCCATATTGGTGTGGGGGAGCGTAGAAGTCATCGTAGGTCAATCACGAAAGTATGGGAACTGAGTGCAAGGGATGCTGCCGGTCAATATTGCCTGGGTGGTGCCTTGGGTGCTGCTCAACTTGCTGAGCCCATTATTTTACCAGACCACCACGGCTACCAGTCATTTGCCCCCCGGTTTGCGTTCCGACACATAAAAAAAAACCCACCCTCGTGGAGGATGGGCTTTTCGACCTGGATCAATGATTAATTGAATTTGTAATCATAGGTCACGGTGAATCGGGCCGAGCGTGGGGCGGTGGCCGACAGCGGTGCTTCATAGGTGCTGGCGATCTGCGTACCGCTATTGTATGCCTCGGTCACGTTCTGGATGGTCTGCCGATTGAACAAGTTGAACACGTCAAGCTTGAAGGCCAGGCCCTTGATGACTGCCGGAGTCCAGGCTACGTTCACGTCCAGACGAGTGTCCCAGCCCAGCCGCCCCACCGTACCGCGAGGGGTCAACGTGTTTTTGTCACGGGTTTCACCGAAGCAGTAGAAGGACTGATTGGCGTAGTTTGGCGAGTCTTTCGGATCTGGCGCGCTACCGATGCAGCTGCGTGGACGGCCCGAAGCGACGAGAAGATTGCCACCGAACGTCAATTCATTGGTCAACTGGTAGAAACCAAACGCTTTCAATTGATGCTTGCGATCGTTGGGCAGCAAGCCATAAGCTCCCACCATCAGTTCGGGATAATCCCACACCGAGGTAGCGGACACATCGACCTGGCCATTGTCCGACCGTACCTGGCCTTCAGTATTACCCTTGTTACGCGACAACGTGTAGTTGACCTTGCCGTACCAGCCGTTGCGCAGCGGGTGTTCGGCAAACAGGTCGAGCGCAGCATAAGTACGTTTAGGTTCGTCGAAGCCCTGCTCCTGCTTGGTCAGCTTGACCAGCGTGTCGTTCTGACCACCACCGACAAAGTCGACATAGAAAGTATTGTCACGACCTGGATTGAAGGTCTGACAGGTATTTCCCCACAGCGGATTGGTAATGGCAATATTGTTGCGAGCGGCGTAGGCCTCGAACGGACGCACATCGCAGAAGTCGTCAATGGTGGACTTGAGCTTGCGGTACGTGACCTTGGCGCCGAAGTTCAGGGTTGGCGAGAAAGCCTTCTCAAAACCGACGACCAGCTCGTCCTGATAACTCGGCTTCATGTCCAGCGCAGCGAGGGTCTTCACGTCCTTGTCCTGGCCGTATTCGTTGTTCGAGCTGATGGGCTCGGTCAACTGGCGGGTGGTGATCGGCGAACCGTCGGGGTTGACACCTGAGTAGGTGAAGTACTGGTCGGTCAGCGTCGACGCACCAGCGCCGCGCACGGCGATCTTGGTCGGAATCGGTACCGAATAGCGACCTGCAGTACCGAATATCTTCAGTGATGCGTCGCCGTTGGCATCCCAGGAAACGGCCAGGCGGGGATTGTACTGCGGCTTCATATCGAGGAACACAACCTTGGACTGGTTCATGTTCTTGAACGATTCACGGCGTATGCCACCAGTCACCAGAATGGTCGGGGTGACTTGGTAACGATCTTCCAGGTATTGCGCATCTTGTTCGGCGAACGAGTTGGTGACATTGCTGTTCAGGCCCTTGCGCACGTAGTAGCCCTGGTTGGCCAAGCCGCCGAGACCCAGCGAGTTAAGCGCCGGAATGACTGCACCGGACACATCGAACGGACGGGTAGGATCGGCTTTCAGGTATTCCCAAGTGCCACCACCGGCCTTGAACGTGCCTGCGTTGAGCGAATCGATCTTGTTCTTGTCAACGCCGCCACGCAGCGTGTGCTTGCCAAGTTGCCATTCCAGATCGATCCGGTACGATTTAACAATGTCTTCGGACCCTGGGGCCAGTACGCTGCCCGACTGCGGCTGCGGATTGGGATAGCTGATTCCCGGCGCCTGTGCGGCCGGCGCAGCGAGCGTGCTGTAGAGCACTTGATTGGCGTCGTAATTCGGGAAATCGTTGATGTGCTGGGACTTGGTCTTGCCGTACATACCAGTCAAGGTCAGGTCTTGGGTCAAATTGCCGATGTACTTCAGGGTACCGGTCTTGCCACCGTTGCTGTCGATGTTGGTGCGGGTCGCACGCGACGTCACGACATTGTTGCGCACTGCTGCAGCATAGTCTGCGGCAGTGACCGCGCGGACGCCAGCGGCATTGGCTGCACCGGTACCAACAATACCGGAGTCTGCAACCTTCTCAGTTGGGGTATCGCCCCAAGCCGCGAATTCCAGGCGATGGTTGTCGGTGATGTTGTAGTCAAGCTTGAGCAAATAGCGCTCCGTCTGGGTGCTACGGTCGCGCCAGCCGTTCTGTGCCAACGACGTGGCGGTGCGGAATTGGTTAACCAGGGACTCGACCCGTTCGCCATGTTCGGCCGCAGCAAAGATGAACAGCTTGTCCTTGATCAGCGGGCCGCCAACATACAGGCTGTTGATCTTTTCATCAAGCGAGTTCCGACTACGCAATTGGCGCAGCGTACCGTCGGTTGCGGAGTTGACAGCGCCGGTCTTGGGCGCAAAGTAGAAATCGCGCGAGTCGGCACGCAAGCTCTTTGGCGCCCAACTGGAAGCGGCGCCGAATTGCCAGGTGTTGGTCCCGGATTTGGTGATCACGTTGACGACACCACCAGTCGATCGTCCGAACTCGGCACCAAAACCGCCGGCCAGCACTTGTGCTTCAGCGATGGCACCGAATGGCAGTTGAGACGCACCGAGTCCAGTCAACGGATTAACGACAGGGAAACCATTGATGTAGTAGGAATTCTCGGACGCCGCACCACCACCGAAACTGGCTCCGCCAGCAAAGCGGCTATCCACCCGGGTAGTGTTTGGTGCGAGTTGAATGATCGCGTCAAGGTTGCGCGCAATCGGCAGCGCATCGAGTTGCTTGGCAGTGAAGGAAGCACCGCTGGTGGTCTTGGCGACATCGATGGTGCGTCGAACACCCGTAATTTGCACACTTTGTACGCCTTCGACTGTTTGCGAAGTCGCCGCAGTTGCCGCGCCGAATGAAACTTCGGTACCACCACCAAGCTTGGAATCAGCGTCGGCGGTACCGATGACTTGCTCGCCCTTGAGCAGATACACCTTGTAGGAACCTGATGGCAGCGACGTAATCTGGAAACGGCCATTGGCCTCAGGGCTCGTCGTGCGACGGATACCGGTTTCCGGATTTTCCACACGTACCCGGATATCGGGGCCAGTCGGAGCACTACCGTAAATCGAGCCGGTCGCATTCGACTGCGCCATCACCGGCTGCACTACCGCCACCGTCAACGCTGCGGTGCTGAAAGCAAGCGACAGCGCATTGACCAGAACTGTTTTTCTCAACATATGAATTATTCCCGAATTTAAATTTGCCTTGTAGGCAAGATTGCCCGAGCTCTCTCTTGTGGAAAGCTGTTACCAACTTTTACTAGACAGTATGATTTCCGTCTATAAATCCATAAAAACATGCGAGACATAACACTGTCAACAACACAAGTTTCATTACGCAAGAAAACAACGAAGAAAGAGATGAAGTGTTGCAAATTGGTTTAATAATGAATTTTTCAGAATATTTTTTCCACACAAAATACGCTCTAGAGCCGTACAATAAAAAGACTAAACTGATTTTTTATGAATAATATTCGCATATCTGCATATGTTTTTCTCATATAGCCAAATATCCGATGTGACTGAAAATTTCTCAAACCATGGGTAAATATTAACTTTTCACCACGCAGGTGCAAATTAAAATGTTATTGCACCGTGGCGGATAAGTTTTGCACTATCAATGTGCAATATGCTACTTGCGGTAGTTTTTCTTTGATTAACTTCCGACCAGGCTGGTCAACGATTAAAATGACGCCAGATCATTCGACCGGACCACCATGCCCCGCTTTTACCTTCCCCTGCCGCTGACTGTCGGCCAGCGCGTCACCCTGCCCGATACCCTGGCCCACCATATCCAGGTGTTGCGCCTGACCGAGGGAGACACCATTTCTCTGTTCAACGGCGCCGGCGGCCAGTACACCGCCACGTTGCGCGAGGTGGCGCGACGCAGCGCCAGTGCCGACATCGACGCCCACCAGGCGGTGGAAACCGAGCTGCCGTTTGCCGTCACGCTGGCGCAGGCGCTGCCTGAAGCGAGCAAAATGGACTGGATCATCGAAAAGGCCATGGAGCTGGGCGTGTCCGCCATCGAACCGCTGGCCGCGCAGCGCTGCGTGGTGCGGCTGTCGGCCGAGCGTGCAGAGAAAAAGCTGGCGCACTGGCAGGCCATCATCGCCTCGGCGGCCGAGCAGTGCGGCCGCAACCGGCTGGCCACGCTGGCGCCGCCACAGGACTACAAGCAGTGGATCGCGCGCGCGCCGGAAACAGCGCAGCCGCGCATCATCCTCAGCCCGCGCGCCACCGTATCGCTGGCCGGCTGGGCGCGCGCGCAGCCGCCGCAGGCAGTCACACTGGTGATCGGTCCCGAAGGTGGCTTGAGTGAAGCGGAAGAAGACCTGGCGCTGCGCCATGGCGCGCTGGCGCTGTCGATGGGGCCGCGCGTGCTGCGCACCGAGACCGCTGCGCTGGCGGCCGTGGCGGTGCTCAGCGCCGCCTGGGGCGGCATGTAACAGCAGCCCCCCAATGAAAAAAAACCCGCGCTGCACACTGTGCAGACGCGGGTTTTTTGTTGCCTGACTAAAGCTGGAACGTCAGCTTAGAATTTCAGGTTGGCGCCGAAGGTGATGTAACGGCCGACGGCATCGTAGGTTTGCGGGAACGTGTTGCCACTGTCGATAGAGGTGGTGCTGACGTTGGCGCCAACGATCGGTGGTTTCTTGTTGCCGACGTTGTTGACGCTCAGGCTCAGACGCAGATTTTTCGAGAAGTTGTACACGCCCGACAGGTCGACATAGTTATACGCCTTGATATGCGAGAACTGTGGCAGGAACGGACGGGTAGCGCTCTGTGCCAGCGGCTCGATATCCACTGCGCTGGTGTAACGCCAGTTGTAGCCGAGGGCGAAATCGCCAACGTTCCAGGTGGTGCGCTGGTTGAAGCGGCGCTTGAATACCGGGGCATTGGTGATGTTGCCGCAAGCAACAGAGTAGTAGCCCAGGCAATCACGGTTGATCGAGGTCGGGGTACCCTGGAACAGGTAGGTCTGCACTTGGGTGTAGTTGAAGCCCAGGTCCAGGTTGCCGTATTTCGAATCCAGGTTCAGCTGCGGTGCTTGCAATTTGTAGGCCATCGACACGTCGAAGCCGCTGGTTTCCTGCTTGCCGGCGTTCGACAGCGGGGTTTGCACGCCACGCGAACCGACACCGTTGAAACCACCGGTGTTCGGATCACGACCGACGATCGCGCAATATTCGTTCAGGGTGAACGATGGATTGGCAGCCGCAGTGTAGCAACCATTGAGCACGTCCGAGGTGCTCAGGCTCGATACTGCCTTGTCGATCTTGATCTGGTAGTAGTCGATGGAAACGGCCAGGCGTGGCACCGGTTCCCACACCAAACCGATGGTCTTGGTTTTCGCTTCTTCAGGACCCAGCTCAGGATTGCCGCCGGTCAGGTTGTTGATCTGGCCCGACGATGGCTGCGACAGGACACCGATGGTGCTCAGTGGCACGCCGGTCAGACGGCACAGATTGGACAGGGTGCCAGCGGTATTGGCCTGGCCCTGGTTGATCGCGGTACCGGCGCACGGATCCACGGCCAGATTCGACAGATTGGTCACTTGCGGTGCGAACAGTTCGTTCACGTTCGGCGAGCGGGTGGCTTTTTGTACCATGGCGCGCAGACGGATCGATTTCACAGGTTCCCACTCGCCGCCGACTTTCCAGCTGCTGTAGCTTTGCTTGCTGTTGCCGGACTTGAATTCGGTGTCGCGGTAGCCAAGGTCGGCAGCGAGGCTGCGGATGAACGGCTTGTCCTTAACCAGCGGAATTTGCGTTTCAACCGCGAATTCACGCAGCGTGAAGGTACCGGTACGGTCCGGGGTCGGCGCGCCGGAACCGAGCACTTCGCCCTGGATCTGGGTGGCAGCGTCGGACTGGTTACCGGCTTGTACTTTGCGTTGTTCACCGGTGATCGCCATGGCGATCGGCTGGCCGGCGAATGGGCTGACGAACTTGTCGCCGAAGTCACCGGAGAAGTTCAGCGAGGCCACATCCTGCTGCACGTGCTGCATGGTGATGGCGCTGGAGTTGATGAAGGCCAGCTGGGCCGGGGTGATGCTGCCGGCAGCGCCGAACACATTGAGCGGCACGCAATTGTTGGCGGTGTTAACGCAAGTGGTGGTGTTCAGTGCGTTCAATGCCTGGGTCACTTTTGCCAGCGAACCCCAGTTCTGCTTCAGTTGCACCTGGTCCGACACGCCACGGGTCCACGACGCATCGTAGGTCCAGTCCCAAGCGACATCGCCTTTTACGCCCAGCGTGTATTGCAGGGTCTTGTTGTCGAAGGAGTTGATGCGTGGGCCCAGCTCCACGAAGCGGCGACCGATGGTCATCGGCACCATGGTGGCATTGCCCGCTACGCAGCTGGCGGCAGGAATGCCACGCTGGGTACAGATTTGCTGACGCGCAGCATCAGGAATGTAAGGGTTGCCGATCGGCACGTTGTACGAGTTCTGGAAGGTGCCCGATTCGGCCAGGGTCGACGCCACCTTGGTGGTGGTGTAGAACACTTCGGCGTACACGTTGGCGTAGTCGTTGACCTTGTAGTTGGCCAGCGAAGTTGCCTGCGTACGGTCCAGACCGGTCGAATAGTAATTCAACGGGTTGGTGTTGTACGGAACCGATGGATTGACCAGGCGGCCGGTGGTAGGGTTGATCTGCCAGGTGCCGTTGATGCCGCTGCCGCCATTTGCGGGGGTGATGATGAAGGTGCCGGGAATGCCGGTATCCGAACCGGTGGCCAGGCCGGTCACCGACGACAGGCTGGTGACGCCGTATGGACGCGAACCCTGGGTGACCGGGTCCGAGCTGGTTTTGCCGATGCTCAGCACCACGTTGCCGCGGCCATCATCGAGGTTGGCGCCCATGGTCAGGTCGGTGCGCTTGCGCTTGCCGTCATGGTACTTGGTGGTGCCACCGTAGGTCGTCGAGATGTCGATACCCGAGAAGTTTTTCTTCAGATTGAAGTTGACCACGCCGGCGACTGCGTCGGCGCCGTAGGCAACCGATGCGCCACCGGTCAGCAGGTCCACGCGGCTCAGCAGCGCGATAGGAATGGCGTTGGTATCGACCGTGCCGTTCAGGTTGAACGGTACCATGCGGCGACCATTGATCAACACCAGGGTACGGTTGGCGCCCAGGCCACGCAGGTCGATGGTCGCACCACCGCCGGTGCCGTTATTGGTGCCAGGGCCGATCGAAGGCAATGCTGCCGGCAGCGTCTTGATGACCTCTTCCACGGCGATCGGCTGCGACTGGCGGATTTCTTCGGCGGTGATCGATGAGATCGGGCTGGTCGATGTGGTGCCGGGGGTGGTGATACGGGTACCCGTCACCTGCACTTGCTCGATCTTGCCAGCGGGCACTTCCTGGGCCAATGCGGTGTGCATCAGCGCTGGCAAACCCACCAGCATGCTGCCGGCGAACACCGTGCGCAATGCCAGGGACATCTTTTTCTCTTGAATCATTGTGAAGCTCCCGTAGTTGAATTCTCGTTGTCGAGAAATACCTCAGTTACGCCTCTTTTAAAGGCGCTTATTAAAATCCTCCGCCGCCACCCAGCCGGGCGCACACGTTTGTAACACTCTGTATCCGAGTCCAATGCATCAAAACATTTGGCGTTTGTTTTGTCTATATTCGGGTTGAAATTTTTCCCAAGACCCAACACTGACCAAAATGGTGCATAACGAGATCATTTGGTGCAACCATCATGAAAAAATTCCTAAGAAGCAATTATCATGAAGATATGCGGATAGCAGCCATAGAATTTTGTTCGCTCAAATCAATTTTTCCCGACACAAATATTGATGAAAGAACTTTTTTTTCGCTTTCATGCTGCAATGCAGCGTATTCTATTTGGCAACAAAAAAATGAAGGAAGACAAATCGACACCATCGTTCTGCACAATAAAAGTACGTTTGAGGTTTGAAAACTTGTTCCAACCTGCTACAGCGTGTATTTAACCGGTTCAAATCCGTTGTTAGAGAACAACGGCGTTCACGCCGATATTTACTACACAACTAAACAATTTATTTATTTTGTTACGTGACCGAGATTAATAATCGACATATTCCGTCAACGGGATGAAGTAGAAGCAGCCATCGGCAACCACGTACCTTGCTGCCAGGAAGCGGTAAAATAGCGCCCTGCGGCCGCCCACGCGCCGCACCGCTCTCCGCTAGATACGGAGCCCTGCACTTTTCGGAACTACACCATGTTGCGTCTCAATGAAGTCAAACTCCCCCTGAACCACACCGAAGCCGAGTTGCCGGCCGCTATCCTGGCGCGGCTCGACATCGCAGCCGAAGACCTGCTCGGCTTTACAGTCTTCAAGCGCAGTTACGATGCCCGTAAAAAGTCGGCCATCGTCCTCATTTATTCGCTCGACATCGAGGTGGCGGACGAAGCCGCCGTGCTCGCACATCGGCGCCATGACACCCACCTGATGCCCTCGCCGGACATGGCCTACAAGTTCGTCGCCGACGGCGAGCAATTGGCGGCGCACCCGGACTTCCAGCGCCCAGTGGTGATCGGCATCGGCCCTTGCGGCCTGCTGGCGGCGCTGCTGCTGGCGCAAATGGGCTTGCGTCCCATCATTCTCGAGCGCGGCAAGGTGGTGCGCGAGCGCACCGTGGACACCTTCGGCTTCTGGCGCCAGCGCAAGCTCAATCCCGAGTCGAACGTGCAGTTCGGCGAAGGCGGCGCCGGCACCTTTTCGGACGGCAAGCTCTATAGCCAGATCAAGGATCCCAAGCACTACGGCCGCAAGGTGCTCACCGAGTTCGTCAAGGCCGGCGCGCCCGAGGAAATCGTGTATGTGAGCAAGCCGCATATCGGCACCTTCCGCCTGGTCAAGATGGTGGAATCGATGCGCGAGAATATCGAGGCGCTGGGCGGCGAATATCGTTTCGACAGCAAGGTCACCGACATCGATATCGAAGAAACCGCCGATGGCCGCCAGGTGCGCGCCGTGATGCTGGAAAGCGGCGAGAAGATCGTCACCGACCACGTGGTGCTGGCGATCGGCCACAGCGCGCGCGACACCTTCCAGATGCTGTACGACCGTGGTGTCTATATAGAAGCGAAACCGTTTTCGATCGGTTTCCGGGTCGAACACCCTCAATCGCTGATCGATACCTGCCGCTTCGGCCCCAACGCCGGCCACCCGATCCTCGGTGCGGCCGACTACAAGCTGGTGCACCACGCGTCGAACGGCCGCGCCGTGTACAGCTTCTGCATGTGCCCGGGCGGTACGGTGGTCGCAGCCGCGTCCGAGCCGGGCCGGTTGGTCACCAACGGCATGAGCCAATACTCGCGCAACGAGCGAAACGCCAACAGCGCCATTGTGGTCAGCATTTCGCCCGAGGTGGACTACCCGGGCCATCCGCTGGCGGGCATGGAATTCCAGCGCCGGCTGGAAGAAAAAGCGTTCGAGCTGGGCGGCGGTACGTATGACGCGCCAGGCCAGTTGATGGGCGATTTCGTTGCAGGCCGTGCCTCGACCGAGTTCGGCACCGTGGTGCCCTCGTACAAACCGGCAGTGCACCTGACCGACCTGGCGCAGATCCTGCCCGAGTACGCGGTGACCGCGCTGCGCGAAGCGTTCCCGGCATTCGACAAGCAACTGAAAGGCTACTTCCGCCACGACGCGGTCTTGACCGGCCTGGAGACGCGCACGTCGTCGCCGATCCGCATCAAGCGCCGCGACGACACCTTGCAAAGCCTGAACACGGCCGGCCTGTTCCCGGCCGGCGAAGGCGCCGGCTACGCGGGCGGCATCCTGTCGGCCGGCGTCGATGGCATCAAGGTGGCGGAGGCGGTGGCGCTGTCGATGGCGGCGACGCAGTCTGCCCGATAGTCTGGCGGCACCGTTCCTCTTGATGAAACCCGGCTCGGCCGGGTTTTTTTTTGGAACACATGAGCACGTCAACGTTGGCTCGATACGGCGCCGGTTGTCGTAATGATTGCCAACTAGTCTATCCCGCTTGGCAAAAATTCAGAGTTGTTAGCACAATCCGGCAATAAGTTCTGATATTTTTTGTATTTCTTTGTAAAAAAGTCGGTTTTTTATGTAAATACCGAGAAAAGTGTTGTTTATTTCAAAGTTGTTACAGTGCTCGCATTGACCATAAAAGGCTGCAATGGTCTTATAGCCGCCTCCGGTCAATCTCACATGGATTCGCCGGGCAGAGCATTTTCTTAAAAGAAGTAACAAATCCTGGGAGTTGTAACAATGATGATGGAAACCGTGATGTCGCGTTCGCTGCGCTTGATGTTTGCAGGCGGCGCCGCTTTTGTGCTGGCACAACCAGCCATGGCCCAACAAGCCGACGCGCCGATCCAGCGCGTGGAAATTACCGGTTCGGCAATCAAGCGTATCGATGCCGAAACCGCCGTGCCAGTCACCGTCCTGAAAATGGATGACCTGAAAAAGGAAGGCATTACGACCGTCGAACAGGTCATGGCTAACCTGAGCGTATCGCAATCGAGCCGTGGCACCAGCCAGTCGGTCGGTTCGAGCACCGGCGGCGCGGCCTTCGCCGACCTGCGCGGTATCGGCGCCAACAAAACCCTGGTGCTGCTGAACGGCCGCCGCCTGGCCAATAATGCCTTCGACAGCTCGGCGCCCGATCTGAACATGATCCCCTTCGCCGCGATCGAGCGCGTGGAAGTGCTGCGTGATGGCGCCTCGTCGCTGTACGGCTCCGACGCGGTCGGCGGCGTGATCAACTTCATCACCAAAAAAGATTACCGTGGCGGCACCGTCACCGTGGGCGCGGACTCCACCCAGCACGGCGGCGGTTCGGCCAACAACGTCAACCTGGGCTTCGGCTTCGGCGACCTGCAGGACGATGGCTACAACGTCTTCGCCATGGTTGACCATCAGTACCAGCACGCCCTGAGCGGCACCCAGCGCGACTTCAACCGTCGCTATCCTGGCGGCGTTTCCAGCTCGACCAGCCCGGCGAACTACTCGCAAAACGGCAAGGGCGGCAACCCGGCTGGCCCCGCCTGCACGACTGGCGATTTCCTGATTCCGACCGGCGGTACCAGCTGCCGTATGACGACCTCGCCATTCGTCGACTATCTGCCGAAATCGGAACGCACCACGGGCTTGCTCAAAGGTACGTTCAAACTGAACCCGAATCACGAGCTGGGCGTGGAAGTGCTGTCGACCGAAAGCAAAGTATCGACCACGATTGCACCAGTTCCTTACGGCAACCTGTACATCAACCGCCTGCGTCCCAACGGTACGCTCAACCCTTACTTCCCGGGCAATGGAGCGACGCCAGACGCGATCGGCATCGATCCAAACTACGTGACCGCCGACCCGGCAGCAATGCCTGCCGGTGTGAATCCTGGCTTCGTCCAGGCACGCTGGCGCAACATGCCATCGGGCGTACGCCAAGATGAGAGCATCAACAAGCAGAACCGCCTGGTCCTGTCGCTGAACGGCGTCGTGGCCGGCTGGGATTACCAGACTGCGGTCACCTACAACGAAAACAAGGTCAAGCAAAACCTGAGCGGCTACAGCGATGGCGGCATCATCACCGACGGCGTGCGCGACGGCATCATCAATGTATTCGGCGCGCAAGATGCCGCCGGCATGGCACTGATCAACAGTGCCGCACTGAGCGGCAACATCCAGAATGCCAAAGGAACCAACAAGGGCTTCGACTTCAAGGCCAGCCGTGAAGTGGGCGACTGGTTCCGTACCGGCAACCAGGCTGGCCTGGCCGTCGGTGCACAGTACGAGCACCAGGAATTCCGCAGTGCGGTCAACACGCCGTTCGCCGAGCGCGTAATCGCTTCGACCGGTATCGATCCACAAGGTTTGAGCGCAGGCAAACGCAACGTCACCGCGTTCTTCTCGGAACTGAACGTGCCGCTGCTGAAAAACCTCGACGTGACGGCTGCCCTCCGTTACGACAAGTACAGCGACTTCGGCCACACCACCAATCCGAAGTTCAGCTTCCGCTACCAGCCAGCCAAGACCGTGCTGGTACGTGGTTCGTACTCGAAAGGTTTCCGTGCACCGTCGCTGTATGAGCTGTACGCCCAGGATGCTTACACCAACTCGGCCAACGCGCTTAACGACCCGATCAACTGCCCAGGCGGTAAAGTCATCGCCAACAAGTCGGAAGACAGCAACTGCGGCCAGCAATTCCAGGTACTCAATGGCGGTAACCGCAATCTGCAGCCAGAGCGTTCGAAATCGGGCACCGTGGGTGTCGTGTGGGAACCGATCAATAACCTGACCTTGTCGGCCGACTACTGGAACATCCGTCTCGAGCAGCAGATCAGCACGCTGAAAGACTTCGACGTGCTGCGTGATCCGGTCACTTTCGCTTCGGTCTATCACCGCAACCCGGCAGGCGACCTGGCGATCGACGGCTCGCAATGCCCAAATCCCGTGACCTGCGGCTACCTCGACCTGCACAACCAGAACCTTGGTGACATGAACACCAATGGTATCGACCTGGCAGCCAACTATCGCCTGCGCACCAAGGACTACGGCAACTTCACGTTCGCGATGAACAGCACCTGGGTGCACAAGTACGAGTACCAGAACTTCGTCGGTGGTTACTTCAACAACAAGCTGGCCAACTTCAGCGGCGACGGCGTGATCTTCCGCTGGCAGAACACCTTGAACGTGAACTGGAGCAAGGACAAATTCGGCGCCGGCCTGACCGCACGTTACAAGTCTGGCTACCAGGATCAGGCCAGCGAAGACTACGGCCTCAACCATGTTCCGTCGTACACCACCTTCGACGGCTACGGTTCATGGCAAGCGATCAAGGGTCTGACCCTGACCGCCGGCGTGCGTAACCTGTTCGACCGCAATCCACCGCTGTCGTACCAGACCACGACCTTCCAGGCCGGCTACGATCCACGTTACGCTGATCCAATGGGCCGCACCTTCTACTTGCGCGGCACCTATAACTTCTAAGCACTTAGACAGTTGAAAAAAAATCCCCGGGCTTTGCGACCCGGGGATTTTTTATTTGGACAGCAGTTATAGCCACCCTGCCCGCTTGAACCGCCGGTGCAAGATCCAGCACACGAAAATCATGATGGACAGCGCCATCGGATAGCCGTACTTCCACTCCAGCTCGGGCATGAACTTGAAGTTCATCCCCCACACACCGGCAAACGCGGTAACGATGGCGAAAATCGCCGCCCACGCCGCCAGGCGCTTGTTCACTTCGCTCTCTTCGATTGCCGTCATCGACAGGTTGACCTGGATCGCGGTGGCGATGGTGTCGCGGATGGTGTCGAGCGCGGCGCTGATGCGGTGCAGGTGGTCGTGGACGTCGCGGAAATAATCCTGGGTGTCCAGGCACATCGACGGCACCCGGCCGCCGTACAGGCGCCCTACCGCTTCCATCATCGGCACCACGGCGTGGCGCACGGTGGTCACTTTTCCCTTGAGTTCATACAGGCGCTCGATATTGTCGCGCTGCTTGCCCTGGCTGAAGATCAGCTCCTCGATCTTTTCCAGTTCGGTTTCCAGCATTTCCAGCACCGGGAAGTAGCGATCGACAATCGCGTCCATCAGCGCATACAGCACGAAGGCCGGGCCCTTGCGCAACATGTGCGGCTCGCGCTCGGCGCGCGCCCGCACCCCTAAAAATCCCTTGGTGCTCTGGCCGTCGCGCGAGGACAGCACGTAGTTCTGGCCGACGAAAATATCGACCTCGCCCAGCACCACGTCGCCATCGCGGCATTCGACGGTTTTTACGACCACGAACAGCGAGTCGCCGTATTCCTCGATCTTGGGGCGCTGGTGGCCGCGGCTGGCGTCTTCCACCGCCAGTTCGTGCAAACCGAATTCATGCTGCATGGTCGTCAGTTCTTCAGGGGTAGCCTCGTGCAACGCCACCCAGACGAAGGTCTCGGGCTTCTCCATGTAATCACTGATTTCTTCGACCGGGATATCGGCCAGTTTTTGCCCATCCTCGTAGGCGACACAATTAAGCAGCATACACATTCCATAAAAAAATAAAGCCCTTGGCTTTGCAGCCAAGAGCTTACCTGAAACTTGTACAACGGTACTGCCGGCAATGAATGTGGCGTCAGTCGTCCTTGGCGCCGTCGATGCCCAGTTCGGCGATCTTGCGGGTGATGGTGTTGCGGCCGATACCCAGGCGGACCGCCGCGTCGTTCTTGCGGCCGTGGGTGTGCTTGAGCGCGGTGCGGATCAGGGCCGACTCGAACTGCCGGCCCAGTACCGCCATCACTTCCTGCTGACCACCGCTGAGCATGGACGCAGCCTGCATTTCCAGCAGATTCAACCAGGCTTCCGGCGTGGCCGGCGCAGCCGAGGCCTGGGCCGACGCTGGCGCGTCGTGCGTGGCGATCGGCATCACGGTGCCGTGGTGCTGGACCGCGCTATAACCTTCCGTCAGCGACGACTGTCCGCCGTTGCCGCCGGCGGCCGGCTGCTCCTGGGTCAGCTCCAGCGGCAAGTCCTTGACCTCGACGGTCTGGCCCGGCGCCATCACGGTGATCCAGTTGCACAGGTTTTCCAGCTGGCGCACATTGCCCGGCAATTCCAGGCCGCACAGGAAGGTCAGCGCGGCGTCGCTCATGCGCTTGGCTTCCACGCCCAGCTGCTTGGCGCTCTGCACCAGGAAGTGGCGCACCAAAATGGGGATGTCTTCGCGCCGTTCCCTCAAACTGGGCAGGCGCAGGCGGATCACGTTGAGGCGGTGGTACAAGTCTTCGCGGAACAGGCCTTCGCGCACGCGCTGTTCGAGATTCTGGTGGGTGGCGGTAATCACCCGTACATTGGCCTTGATCGGCTGGTGGCCGCCGACGCGGTAGAAATGGCCGTCGGACAGTACGCGCAGCAAGCGGGTTTGCAGGTCGAACGGCATGTCGCCGATCTCATCCAAAAACAGGGTGCCGTTTTCGGCCTGTTCGAAGCGGCCGCGCCGGGTGGTCTGGGCGCCGGTGAAGGCGCCCCGTTCGTGGCCGAACAGTTCGGATTCGAGCAAGTCTTTCGGGATCGCCGCCGTATTGAGCGCGATGAACGGCTGCGCCGCCCGCGGGCTGTGCTTGTGCAGCGCGCGTGCCACCAGCTCTTTACCGGAACCCGATTCGCCGGTAATGAGTACCGTGACATTCGATTGCGACAGGCGGCCGATGGCGCGGAAGACTTCCTGCATCGCCGGCGCCTGGCCGAGGATCTCCGGGGTTTCCGCCGGACCCGATTCGACACTGGTCTCGCGCAGGCTCTCGTCGAGCGCACGGCGTATCAGTTCGACGGCCTTGTCGATATCGAACGGCTTGGCCAGGTATTCGAAGGCGCCGCCCTGGAAGGCCGCCACTGCCGAATCGAGGTCGGAAAACGCCGTGATGATGATGACCGGCAGGCCGGGGAAGCGTGACTTCACCAGTTGCAGCAGGTCGAGGCCGGAATCGCCCGGCATGCGGATGTCGGACACCAGCACTTGCGGCGTCTCGACTTCGAGCGCGGCGATGGCATCGCGCGCATTGGCAAAACTCTTCGTGGCCAGGTTTTCCCGGGCCAGCGCTTTTTCCAGTACCCAGCGGATCGATTCGTCGTCGTCTACTATCCAGATTGGCTTCATGTGTTGTGTATTTCCCGCGTGGATCGTCTATCGAGGGAAGTCGCACCTGTCTGCCACCACTTATGGCAATGGCAGCAGGATGCGGAAATCCGTGTATCCAGGCCGGCTGTCGCATTCGATCACGCCCATGTGCTGTTGCACGAAGGTTTGCGCCAATGTCAGTCCCAATCCGCTGCCGCCTTCCCTGCCCGACACCAGCGGGTAGAAAATACGGTCACGGATCTGGGGTGCGATGCCCGGCCCATTGTCGATGATATGCAAGTCTAATGCCAGCCCGTACCGTACCTTGGCCAATGTCACCTGGCGCGCCACCCGCGTCTTCAAGACAATCTGCGCTTCGCCCTCTTCCATCTGCGCGGCCAGCGCTTGCGCGGCGTTGTGGGCGATGTTCAAGACGGTCTGGATCAGCTGCTCCTTGTCGCCCCGGAACTCGGGAATCGACGCGTCGTAATCGCGCAAGATCGTCAGGCCGGACGGAAACTCGGCCAGCATCAGGCTGCGCACGCGTTCCAGCACTTCGTGGATGTTGACGTCGCCCACGATGTGCGGCCGGCGGTGCGGCGCCAGCAGACGGTCCACCAGCGTTTGCAGGCGGTCCGCTTCCTTGATGATCACTTGGGTGTATTCGCGCAATTGCACCGCGTGCAGCGCCGGCAGCTCCATCTCCAGCAACTGCGCGGCGCCACGGATACCGCCCAGCGGGTTCTTGATTTCGTGGGCCAGGTTGCGGATCAGTTCCTTGTTCACCTGGCTCTGGTCGAGGATGCGTTCCTCGCGGTCGAGCTTTAAATGCTGCAAGTGCTCGCGCAGTTCGATCAGGATGTGGCCGGCCGGTTCGTCGAGCGCCGAGACGATGCTGTGCACGTGCAGCGGATCGCGTCCTGCGCGCTCGAGCGTGAGATCCTGGCGCAGGTCGGAAAACTTGTGCTCGCGCGCCTGGGCGCAGATGTGGTCGAGCTCATCGGGATTGATGAACTGGGCGCTGAGCTTTTGGCGCGACATCGCTTTGAGCGAACTGGCCAGCAGATTTTCCGCCGCCGCATTGGCGTAGGCGATATGGCCGTCGGCATCGAGCATGACGACGGCGGAGGCCAGCAATTCCAGGCCGGCCAGCATGGCCGGGCGTGCAGGGTGATTCAGTGCGTTGACAGGGCTCATCGGGGACTCATGGGAAAAGCAGGTTAGCGGATATTGGCGATTTCACGTTTCAGGGCTTCGACGTTTTTTTCGGCGCGGCCCACGCTGTCGCGCAGCGTGGCCGTGCGTTCCTGGTACTTGGCATAGTTGCGCTCGTCGCCGCGCCGTTCGGGCGCGCCGTTGTTGTATTCAAGGCGCAACTCGGCCAGTTTTTGCTGCTCGCTTTTGAGCTCGTCTTCGAGGATGGCGCGGCGGTCGGCATCGCGCGCGCGCTGCTCGGCATTGTCCACGCGCGGGAACGCTGCAGGCACCGGGACAGCGGCTGGCTGGCCTGCCTGCGCCGGCGCCCGTGCCGGCGCAGCCCGCCGTGGCGGCGCGGCGATCACCGTGCCGGGCAAGTCCATCGCCGTGCAGTAGTTGCCGCGCTTGATATCCGTGTACTCGACGCTGCCGCCTGGCGGCGTGCACTTGTAGATCACGCCTTGGGCGGCAGCCGTCGCGCTCACCAGCGCCAGCATGCAAGCCAACGCGCCGCGTTGCAAACTCAAAATCATTCGTCATTCCGTGGATGGGTGGGTCCACGCGACTATACAACACCCCAAACAAAAACGCGGGGAAAGCCTTCGCCTTCCCCGCGTTTTTATGACTAGCGCCGGACCGGCCGGCGCCTGGCAGACTGCAATTACAGCGAGTAGTACATGTCGAACTCTGCAGGGTGAGTCGTCATGCGCATGCGCTGGACGTCCTGCATTTTCAGTTCGATGTAGGCATCGATCATCGAGTCGGAGAACACGCCGCCACGGGTCAGGAATTCGCGGTCCTTGTCCAGGTTTTCCAGTGCTTCTTCCAGCGAAGCGCACACGGTCGGGATCAGTGCGTCTTCTTCTGGCGGCAGGTGGTACAGGTCTTTCGACGCTGCTTCGCCCGGGTGGATCTTGTTCTGGATACCGTCCAGGCCAGCCATCAGCAGCGCAGCAAAGCACAGGTACACGTTGGCCAGTGGATCCGGGAAAC
>Ga0308164_10000684_pt1 | contig 48983 bp, 53 predicted proteins | sample PhyTR2_FD_201031 | JGI IMG/M metagenome (GOLD analysis project Ga0308164, IMG submission 201031) | Phyllosphere microbial communities from UC Gill Tract Community Farm, Albany, California, United States - DLSLT.R2 | ecosystem: Host-associated > Plants > Phyllosphere > Unclassified | place: USA...
AAACAGAGCATCTCATTCTATCCGGTAACGATAATGATAAAACTGAAGACAAGCCACGTCTATATTTCTATCATAAAAGTTGCCGGCTAAATCGGAGAACACGCTTGTCTCTACCGAGTACCGAGGCGTGAGCTGCTTGAGAGGAAACTATCACGAGCAGTTCTTAGGGGAGGGAAGTATGGCGACATACTTCTCTTACCCGACTATTTCTGATAGAATGGAGATTGGTGTAATGAAAAAAAGATAACCCTGATATTTATACAGCCAGGGCAACCAACACAGAATGCGTATGTGGAACGCTTTAACGGATCAATGCGTTGGGAATTATTAAATGCATACATATTCAGAACCTGGGATGAGGTAAGAGAGAAAGCTGAGGAGTGGATGTACGGTTATAATAATCATAGGCCACATCAAGCCCTGGGCTTCAAAATACCTACAGATTTGTTGCTGGAAATTAGTAGCTAAATTCTACTTTTGAATGGTCTGATTTTGCGGGAAGCTTACATTTGGGCCATAATAATGATCATCATCCCAATGTATAATAATATCGCCTGAGGATTTATTACAAGCAAAATTCCGTTTATCACCAACTAGCATGCCTGAATCCATACTAAAGTATTTTATTCTGGTATGTTTTGGGACTAAATGCTCTATCGAATAATTACTATCGTCCACAATAATTAACTCAACATCTCTGTAGCTCTGGTTGAGGAAATAGTGAGTTGCTAATTGTATATAATTTGGTCTATTAGCAGTGGGCATTATGCAGGAGGCTCTTGGCATAACTTATAGGTTTTGACGTTGTAATATCCACTTATCATATAATAATAATAATGATAAGTGGATTTATTGGATCTTATAAGGGATATGAATAGACGTATTTTTTTGAGCCAACTGGTTGGGCTGCCCCTGTAATTTTAAGATTGGCGATATATAGAATTAAGTTTGCACTAAAAGGTTTAGGGTGATTGTAGTAATTTTCTCGGCTATAAATAGCATAAACTGAACAGATATTTGGCGAACCCTGTAAGCATGTTGGTTTTGAACTTGATACAATGTAGTTTAATGAATTGAGCTCGCCACCTACGGGACCAGTATAGGAGAACCATGTTCTTGACATAATAATTTGTTTTTGGTAAAAAAATTAATTAATTGGCGCTTACTTTTAGATGTGGTTTTGACGCATTCCAATTTTCTTTAAGCAGGTAATGGCAAAAAATATACATATTTCCTACTACCTATTGGTGTTTGAGGTTGAGGCAGTCCTGTTGCCCTTCCTGTAGCAATATCCAGTAATAAATTCTCAGAAAATCCTCCTGGACTTAATGTTCCAACATAAGAAGAATATATTGAACATACTGCTCGACCAGTAATACATGTTGGTTTATTCAAAGAATATATATAATTCGATGGTGCTGAAGGATTACCAGTACCTAAATAAGTGAACCATGCTTTCATATGATAAATTTAATATTAGTGTAAAAAATTATTTTTTAATAGATTCCGCTGATAGATTTGTCGACACAAAATCTCATCAAGTAGCACTTAAAGTGGGTTTCATATACACATATTTAAAACTTCCAGCGGGTACTCGTGGTTCAGGTACTCCATTGGTAAGACCATTAGCAATATATCTTCTAATATTTACTGATAGCGGAGCTGGAAATTCTTCACCAACGTAATCGGCATATATTGCACACAAGATAAACCCGTTTCTACATCTAGGTAGATCGATTGTCAATAAATAATTATCAGGAAGAAGTAAGTTTCCACCACTGTAGGCAAACCATGCTTTAGTCATAATACGGGTACTTTTATTTTAAAAAGTAATAAACTTTAGTTCAACCCACTCTTTTATGGGTTTTCGGCGTCTCCCTTTATTGCTTCATTTGCTTTTGCCCTTGATCTTACCGTTGACATTCGGACCTCTAAGGGAACGGGCGGATTAGTTGAATATGGTTGCCCTTTACCTGATTTGAAAGCTCTTATTAAATAATAGAATAAACCAGGAGTTCCATCCAGATCGGGTCTACGTAAGGGATCATCGGGGATCTCATCAGCAAAGATTGCGTTTAAGTAAGGTCCATCTTCGGTGTCCGGGGCCTTATCTAGAACTTCATAACTGTCCGGATCACAAACATCCAAATCATCATCCATAAATTTGTACCAGGGCATAATGGTATATTGTAAATATGTAGTTCCTACTATTATTAGGGTTTCGGAATTCCCTTCATCGTGATTTACAGATCTTCATTTGAAAATGCATCCTTACCTTCTGTCCACGCTTCAGCATGTTTCTTATGTTTGGGATTTTCTATTGGTTTAAGGCTAGTATTATGTGCATGTAGCAATGAAACAAAGCCGGCCAGATAATCTATAGCGAAGGTTTTCCCCCCTGAGTTCCAAACAAAATCGTAATCTTCACCAACTTGAAGGTCGATGAATGGATGTTTTTGCCAGAGAGACTTTTTATAAGCCATTGTTGCACCACATAACCATGGCCTATCAGTATCAGTATCTTCATAACGCCATCTGCGATTAGTTGCTGGAGAGTAAAAATCTACTTTATTCAATCCTGTTATATCTGCTCCTGACTTGTGTAGTGCTTCTATATGGCGGCTTATCCAATCTTCAGCATACCAATCATCATCATCCCAATGCAGAATAATTTCACCTGCTGATTTTTCGCATGCTATATTCCGTTTTGTACCAATTGTACCGATTCTATGATCGTAGTAATAGTATTTGATTTTTGGATTATCGGGTACTAAATCTTTTGAGGAACTTAGTCCATCATCTATGATAATCAATTCGGAATGAGGATAATCCTGCGCCAGAAAATATTTAATTGCAAATGGCAAATATTTTTGCCTATTAGCAGTTGGCGTGATACAAGAAACCAGTGGCTGGGTCATACATTTTTAAATTTGTTAGCTGTAAATTACTAAATCCATGCTAACGATCTACGGTCAGATGTCACTAAGCGATAGTGCGTGATAGGCCAATATATATATATTGTAAATTGCTTTACTGTCCACTGATTGCTGAAAAATATGACAAACATAGACGTAGTTATCTTAAGCTATGCGCATACTGATTTTTTAAAAATGACAACGATAGATGCCGTACAATCACTTGTGAAGTCGGAAGACAACTCATTTATAAATTTTAATATTTTAGTTATTGAGTCTGAGTCTAATTTGTACCCTTATAACTATCCTGGTACTAACACTATTTATCCATCTGAGAAATTTGGTTATCCCAGATATATGAATGTAGGTCTCAATCTATCAAAATCGGAATTTATATGTATTTGTAATAATGATCTTATCTTCCAAAAAAATTGGGCAACTGAAATTCTAAAACCTTTCTTGTCATATAGTGATATCTTAAATGCTTCACCTATTTGTTCGATACATCATCCTACAGTAAATATAAAATTAAATAGCGGCTTACGCTTAGGATATCGCATTAGGGAAGAAATGTCTGGATGGTGATTATTTTTTAAAAGGGAAATGTTGTCAAAAATTGGATTGCTGGACCCAAATTATGAATTTTGGTGTGCGGATAATGAATATGCAAACACACTTTGGGTACTAAACATTAAACATGTATTAGTCACATCTTCAGTTGTTGATCATTTGAAAATACGACCTTAAATACTCGATCAACTGAAGAGCAAGCAAAACTAACTGAGGATCAGTGCATTTATCTGGGAAAAAATGGGATGCTAAATTGGGGAAAAATTGGGTGTTATTGTAGTTCTTTGATTCTCATTCAGAAGTAACAGAAATGTTGAAGGCCTGACTCAGTTTTACAATTTAAATATCATGGGGGTAATAGAAGCGGCTGCTGCAAAAACTGTAAGCAATACTGGTAAGTGACCAATTGCGATGTGACAGCACCATGAGTATAATATGAGTATCTACGCGGAAATGAAAATATATTAGTATTGTAGCAAAGCCCTAATTTTATTTGCGTATTCCTGCTTCAAAAGAAAGCTTTTATTTATGAAAATTTGGTAATGCTTATAATTCCAGGTATTATGACCGTGATAAATATAAATATACAAGAAGGGTTGCTCTTCTACAAAGGATATCATATTTTTTTTTACTAGAAAAGGAATAACTTGAGTGTCTTCAGCTTTATTTCTATCAGCATATTGATTTTGAAATAAAGCCTCTTTTCTGCATAGTAACGTTCCATCCCAATGATATGCAAAAGAAAGATAAGCCAAATCTGTTGTGCAATCATATAAAATTATTCTACTTAATATACTTCCAAGATAATTCGATTTGGAGGATATAATTGCATTGAGCTGTATATTTAAACGTTCTTCATGATGCCAATCATCATCATCCCAAATGCAAACATACTTCCCCTCGCATCTGTAGATTGCATTATTTCTGGCATTTCCTAGTGTTTCTTCACACGGTCGTTTAATCCGGATTATATTTAGATCAGGTGATTCTTTAAGATTATCAAGCACCAATTCAGTCTGATAATCATCCATAGGATAAGAAACAATTAATTGTTTAGATTGATATGTTTGCTTAAGGTAACAAGCTATTGATCTGGCAAGCAACCGTGGTCTATTATTTGTAATGCAAATGCACGAAATCATTACTGTATTCATGATCCTATATAACTGTTAGTCCCTTAGATAAACAAATTTTTTGGTGTCGAAGGGTTTTTCCGGCTGAAGTTTCTGGGTAGCTAAAGCTCGGGTAATATAATTTGTCATATTATCCGACAAAGGTATTTGAGGTTTCTTTCCAGTATCAGGTAGATAAATCGAGCATATTTTGTCTCCACAGAGACATGTGTGAGTTTCAACCTTGTGGTATGATTCGGTTGAAAGTACATCACCACCTATAAAGAAGTACCAAGCTTTTGCCATTTTCTCATCTATTTAATTATTTTAAACTTTTTATCTTCGAAACTTCGTATCACTGTGTTATGCGGATGTAGTATACATACAAATCCATCTTTATAATCGTGTATGAATAGTTTTCCATTGCTATGTACTATAAAATCATCATCCTCCGCTACTTGCAAATCTTTGAAGGGATAATTTTCCCAAATTATTCTTCGGTAAGCTAATGTTGAACCATGTACCCAGTTCATAGGATTTGAAATAGTTCCATAAGTCCTGGTCACAACATAGAATTTGTCATTAATTGCGGAATAATAGTTGATATGTTGGATACCAACTATATCTGCACCTGTAGTTTGTAAATAGTATACACTTGCAGTTATCCAATCAGGTGCGTGCCAATCATCATCATCCCAATGAAGTATGATCTCACCTCTACACCTTTCGCAAGCGTAGTTTCTTTTTGCACCTATAGAACCTAGAGGCTGGGTATAGGTATAAAAAATATTTTCTATTTGAGGGACTAAGTTTTTCACAGATCTTGCCCCGTCATCTATAATAATTAGTTCCTTATTTGGATAATCTTGTTGCAAAAAGTATTTAATTGCATAGGGTATATACTTTTCTCTATTCGCAGTTGGCATTATACAAGAAACTAATGGGAGTATCATTTAGTTCAGTTTGGAAATTCAAATATCAGGATAGATAACTAAAGTTAATAGGGTCGTCTGACACTTAGTTAAAATAGGCCATTTGCCTCAATTAGATGGGTAATAATGCTTTATACCTAATTCTTATTATATTGTAACAGCATTTTTATTATCCATAACAGATATGAAATTAATTGAAAAAATAGATCGCCATGAAGTTTTGAGGAGATGGGCCATGGGTGAGGTTGATTCTAAATTTTTTATTCCCATTTATGAGACACATAAAGAGGATACGCTGGCAAAATTAAGGTCTGGCCAAACTCATTTGGAACAAGAAGGGATAGAGACGGTATTGGAACTAAAACAAGGATTAGTTGACTCGATCTCTAAATATATCAATTGGTACCGCGCTTCCCTAGAAATAAGTAAATCCGATTTAGATCTGGTTTACACTCTGCAGCTACCGGGTTGGAAGAGAAATACAGCTGGTACATTTTTGCTGGCGGATGCAGCAAGAAATATATACGATAGGCCAAAATTAGATCCAAGAGTACAGAGTATTTTTGCGGCATTAAAAAATAATTGTGTAGTAATGGAAGGCATCACATTATTGGCAGTTGATAAAATCGGGCCCTATGTAGTTGTAGAGGGTACTGGCAGGCTGACCAGCATATATATAGCTCAACAAATTCAACGGGAAAATATTTTGAAAAATAACCAAGTGGAAGTTACACTAGGCTTATATTAATTCTGAATTGAAAATTAAATTGTTTCTTACACAACTCTTTTCTACCTAAATTTTTACACATGATTGTAGTTAGTATTTACTGATTAAATCACAATCTTGTCTAAATTGCCTCTAAACCCTGCGCTAGTCTTGACTGCGTGCGTATGTATTATAAAGCCACTCTCTCTGCCACCACGGTTGGAAGTGGCTTAAACTATGGCCACACTCTTTTTCTTTTTTGTTTTAATCCAAAACTGATAATGGAAAAATTAAAATTGCCAGTCTATAACATTTTTTGCCCGCGTTTAAACCCACTCTCACCGTGTTTTCCGTCCAAAGTTCCTTAAAAATCGTCTTTATATATAGGGGACCTTAACAAATTCTTATGGCAACAAATGACGGAAAATTTTTAGAGGTATAATTGGCAAAGTGGTTTTCAGAGTAGTGAATGGCAAACAGATTGCCCAGCAGCGAGTAGCTGCCGGAACTATCAAACACAGCGAAGACACAAAGAAGAGCAATCAAACATTCGGAATGGCTTCTACATTGGGAGCCCAGATGAGACGGACAGTCTCGTCCAGAATTACCCAGAAAGTAGATACCACCGTAGCTTCCAGGTTAGCGGACAACTGTTCAGCATCCTTTCGGCCAGGCGTGACAAGACAACCATGTTATACGATTGGCAACCTGACAGCTCCGAAGCGCTTGAAGGCTTTAACTTCAACCCGAAACACCTGATCAACAAAAGACTTGACAAGCTTCCGGCAATTACATTGAAAGATGAAACACTGACAGTGTCATTTCCACAGAGCACCATGCCCGGGATCCTAAAGTTCCCCTACAGCAGTTTCCGTTGCAAACGAAGTGTAACAGTCTCGCTGTTCAGACTGGCCGATGGTAAAACGGTACCGCGCAGCGCATCACAAGAGAAGATGTTTGAAAAGGCAGTCACCTCGTATCCATCATTCAAATTAAAATACAATGTGATGACATAAATTTTGCTGAGCCGCCAGGTTACGATGGGATAGGATTAAAAACTTCATTAAATCTGCTGAATAGCAGGGACAGGGAAATAGTGGAGATGCATTATTTTGGTGGCTATACACAGGCAGAGATTGCCCAGATTATTAAAAGGCCAGTAAGTACCGTGAAAGAGATCATTCAGAAAGCTGTTAAAAAGTATAGTGATCACTATAATGAAGATATCAATTACTACTATGAGTACTAAACAAATAGCGTAGGTATACGCGACATGGAGTTCTTTGACATGTTGAAAATTTGAACGATAGATGCTAAGGGCATAAATTGGCAGTATCGTTTATAAAGGGCCAGGCCGCAATTGTGAGCGGCGGCGATGCCGCCGTCAGCTTCATTATATATATGCTCAGCTCAGCCGCACCAATTAATTGTGCGCTGAAGCTGGGCTTGTTGTTTATTCATCTAATGGTGAGGATTTTGAACCACCTTCTTGTGGCTCAATTCTTCAAAATACTTGATGGTAGTATTGCGGGGATGCAAGGTCGCGATGAATCCATCTATGTAATCATGCGCAAAAACTTTAGCACCCGTCTTGGTGATAAAGGCATCATCCTCACCAGTATTGGCATCTATGAAAGGATGTTGTGCCCACCAGGACTTCCAATAAGCTAGAGTAGCACCGCTTAACCATTGCGGACGATAACCTTTGTTTCTATTTAAGGCTGTTCCATTCCATAAAATATCAGTAATGGGGCTGTAGAAATTTACATGTTCTACACCGCACATATCACATTTGGAGTCTAGCAAGTATTGAACCTGTCTGCTGATCCAATCCGGTGCATACCAATCGTCATCATCCCAATGCATAATGATTTCACCGCTGGCCTCCTGGCAGGCAGCATTTCTTTTCGCTCCAACTGTACCTGGAGTTTCAGGGTAAAAATATTTGATATTTTGCTGTAATGGAACTGACGATCTTATGGATTTCAGCCCATCATCTATGATAATTAGCTCGGTGTGCGGATAATCTTGCTTTAAAAAATTATCAATAGCCAGAGGGATATATTTTTCGCGGTTAGCCGTTGGCATAATGCAGGATACCAGTATTTCATTCATACACTTCAGTATTGATGGAGATCTGTTCAGCTAATTGTTTTTCTATCTTAGTGGCAAACTCCTGTTCAATCAGTATTCCTTTATCATTAAGACGCTTATAAACGAAATAATGCATGGTATTTTCTCCATGGAAGACATTCACCTCAAGGAGGGGATTGTTAGGGATTTTAAGCAACAGTTTGTGATTTCTTAAGCATAGCATAAGGGGTTCCAGCTCGTTCTGATTAGTGTCTGGACAGGGGTGGGCAAGCAATATGGATTTTTTGCATAAGAGGCTGGAGGGCCAAAAGCGGAAATCAGAAACATAACACATTTTAAACATGCAGTCATGCAACATAATCCTGGTTAGGACACTAGCTTCAAAATAACGGCCCTGCCCATGCAGCAGATTATATTGGTCTGCTACTCTCGAAAATTCATACATATCATCATCATCCCAGATACATAGGTACTCGCCATTGGCTTTCGCAAAAGCCTCATTTCTTGCACCTCCTATACTTAAGTTCCCATTGCGCTCAACAACTACGATCCGTATATCGGTAGCTGCGATCACATCTTTGACAACTTTTTTGGAGGCATCATCATCAGTTGGATAAGAAATGACCAATTCGGTATTCGGATAGTTCTGCTGATCAAAAGCAATGATACTTTTCAAAAGGAAATCGGGTCTGTTATCCGTAAAACAAATGCAGGATACCAAGGGGTGCATTAATTTGATCTTCATATTTAAAATTAATGATTAGACTAATGCCTGATCAAGTCATTAGTCTCAATGTTTTCCAGGCTTTCTATAAAACCTCTTTAGGGATTAAATTAGATCAACATCCGTCTTACAAACTTCATCTTATGAAAGTAAAATTCTTTTCAAATTATACCGATCCTGCCAGTCTGCTAAAAAGATTTAAAGCAAACTACAGGCTGGAAGATAATGTAATGCAAATAACCGCTGCCGAAGATTATAATTATGCTGTGGTTTTTAACAGTACTGCCGATAAGATTAAAAAGGAGGCTAAAGTGATCACCATTATTCAGGAACCCACCTGGAGTGATGCCTTTGGTATAGATGCTCATTTCTTACAGCATTCTGATATTTTAATAACGCACGATCCGGCTTTGCTGGCATGGCGAACCAATATTAAACTAGGCGGCCATCTTATTGTAGCACCATCACTACTATTTTATAATGATAAAATTGATAAGGCATTCTTTGCAGAGTCACATAAGGTGCCAAAGAAGAAGAAACTCTCCATCATTATGTCTTCTTTAAGGCTGCTTCCAGGTAATTACACAAAAAGATTAACTCTGCTAAAGACAATACTGGCATCCGACCTGGAGATAGATATATTTGGAGGAGGTCTGCAGACCCATGACTGCAGATATAAGGGTGAGCTGGAATATAAACATCAGGGCCTGCTGCCATACGAGTATTCTATCGCAATAGAGAACTGTAACGAGTACAACTATGTAACTGAGAAGTTTATGGATTGCACACTGTGTGCAACCATTCCAATCTACAATGGTGCACCAAATATTAAGGAAATCTACGATGCGGACTATATCAGGTATATTGATTTAGACAGTAACACAATTATTGATGACATCAGGAAGATAATAGCACAGCCCGCTCCATTGAACAACACAAATGCAGAGATCTATTTTACCAGGTATAACCTGTATGCTATTTTAAAGGATATCATCATGGAATATGAGAATCATTTGATTTGAATTAGCTTGATGGAATAGCTTGAACCGATGGAAGTATAGCGTTCTTGCGGACAGATATCCCATAAAATCGCTACCAATAGTTATCAGCTTCACAATCTCTATCTTGGATAAGAAGAATTTATCCCTTTCTTTTTTTATCATGGTCGCAGAAAAAACAGTACTCCTCGAATCTTCCAGACTTATCTTACACCCCTTAACATTATCACAGCTGCAATTATACAAAGAATCCGATAATCAACTGGAAATAGAGCTGGGTCTGCCTGCTGCAGAAAAAAAACTGTCCAGCGATTTCTATGATGTGATCGTAAACACTAATATTCCTTTTTTAACCAGGTTTCCGGAACTCATGCTCTGGGGAACACTTTGGATGATCATTGAGAAAGGATTGAACAGGATAATAGGGGATATCGGATTTAAGGGGGCACCCACTGAATCTGGCCTTATCGAAGTAGGATATACCTTATATGCAGAATACCGGCAGAAAGGTTATATGTCTGAAGCACTACAGTTGCTATGTGACTGGGCGCTTAGTGATGAGCAGGTAAGGATCATTGTTGCAGAAACCAACAAGCTGAATATCGCCTCACAAAGAACGCTTAACAAAGTTCATTTCAAAGCTTTTGCTGAAACTGATACGGATTATTGGTGGCGCCTGGATAAAGATCTGAATGAGGAATGAACAAGTTGAATCATTGTCAAGAGGAAGTTGCTCAGGAGTTACTTATATAATTTTCAATCATCTATTTAATCTACCGCTATATGGAAACCTGGAATTGGCAGCAAAAGGACCTACAAGATGTAATCTTGCCAAATAAGTACGTGATCATCATGTCTTGTTACAATGCGGAGCATACTATCAAAAATGCAATCTTGTCAGTACTGGATCAGACACATCAGGATCTGCGCCTGATTATTCGTAACGACCAGAGTACTGATAATACCGATGCTGTAGTTCGTCAGCTTTTTTCTATAGCTGATGCGGGAGAAGATTTTTATGTAAGCAATTACAGGCGCGATGTCATTTACATTTCTAATAACGCAAACTGTACTACGGCGGCAATTCATACGAGAGTGTAATTGAGTACATATCAGATCCCTGTACAATAGTTGGACTGGTTGATGGTGATGATTTCTTAGCTGATCCAAAAGCAGTGGAGCTAATGGAGGAAGTTTATATAAATTACCCAAAAAAAATGGCTCGTTTGGTCGCAGCATATCTCCCGTGCCCAACTAAAGAAAAATTACATAGATACTCTTAATTCGCAGGAGTATGCAAAGGTATGTGGCGATGCGGGTTTTCTTTATCCGATGGCCGAAATGTGTGGGAACAAAAGATGTTACTTCCTAGATCAGCGCCTGTATTATTATATTGGCGGCATTTCGTCAAATGACTCACAGGTATATAAGGATGAAATAGAACTATACCGGGCTTACTTTGAAAATATGCCCTTGTACAGACAGCTGCCAGAGAATTTCAAATTCTAATGACTTGTAAATAAAGATACTAATATCTCGGACAAAGGTCACATAAGGGCAGTATTGACTGTTTTAATTTTAGGTATTGGTTATCTTAGGTAAAACGACGCCTCGCCATGCTCATCAAGTTGTTTTCAAATTATGATACGTCTAAGGGACTGCTCAATAGGTTTCTGCCAATTACGGATTTGAAGATGACTTGATCAGCTTTACCACCGGGCAGGTTTATGATTATGCAGTAGTTTTAAATCGTACCTATGATACTATTAATCCCTGTGCAAAATTAATCACCATTATACAGGAACCATCCTGGAACAGGCACCTGCTGCCTACGGATTTTTTGGAAGGCAGCGATTACATCTTCGTCCATGACCGGAAATTATTTGAAGAAACGTATGAAATCTGTTTGGGCGGAAATGTGATAGAATCACCATCCCTGATGTTTTACCATGATGCGGTGGACCGAAGTTTTTTTGAAAATACCGTTTCTGCGAGTAAAGTAAAGAAATTATCAATGGTGGTTTCGGCCATGTACCGGCCGGTGGGCATATACGACAAACGGCTGCAGCTGGTAGAAAGGATACTGGATTCTGATCTGGATATAGATATCTATGGTCGCGGTCTCCATCTTGATGATAGAAGGGTTAAAGGTCCTTTAGAACACAAATACTCCGGTCTTTTGCCATATGAGTATTCCATTGCCATCGAAAATTCACGCGAAAAGAATTATGTAACCGAAAAGTTTGTAGACTGTGTATTATGCAATACTGTTCCACTTTACTGCGGTGCTCCGAATATTGATGAAATATATGATCCGCGTTACTTTTTGCAACTCGATTTAGATAGCCCCTCAATTATAACCGATATAAAGAAATTGACCACTCCGAGGCCAGAAGCTTCTGAGTTTAACAAACAAATATACTTCAGCAAATACAATGTCTACACCATCTTAAAGCATCTCCTGCTCTAGCAGGAGATGCCACAAAATAATTTATAAATCATCTGCGATGAAAAAATATCTGATCAGCTACGGTGACGACCGCTATAGAAACAGGCGCATGTATTTTAAAGAATCTGCAAAACGTTCGGGATTCTTTGATGATGTTCTGATGTTTTCACCATCTGATTTTGATGATGAGTTCTACAATCAGATCTACCGTCCCGTACAGCATCTGAGGGGCGGCGGTTTCTGGCTATGGAAACCCTACCTTATTAAGATTGTACTAGACAGGATAGAGGAGGGCGATATATTAATTTACTGCGATTCTGGATGCACTATTAATCCTAATGCGCTTTCACGATTTAATGAGTATATAGATCTATTGAAACAGCCCGATATTAACTCCATTGCCTTTCAGCTGGAATTTAAAGAATATCAGTATACCAAACACGAAGTATTCAATTATTTTAATTCTGCTGAAGACATTGTTAACGCCAAGCAATTGATGGCAACCGTTATATTATTAAAAAAATGCGAACATACTTCCATGCTGGTAGATATCTGGTATCACACGGCGATTTATAAGCCATTGCTGTTTACAGACGAATGGCAGGTACATCAACGTGAAGAATTTATTGACCACAGGCATGACCAAAGTATATTCAGGGTAATCCGAAACACCTATGGATCACATATTACAGCTGATGAAACATATTTTCCTGATTTTATGAAAGACGGAATGACTTATCCCTTTTGGACAACGCGTTTCCGCGGATAAAAAATATTAATAGTAACAGCCTCGCTAAAAAAGTTTATCTTTAAATATCTGCTAGCGAATAGATTACTGCCTTTTAAAGTCAGTGTTGAACCACTTATATTTGGCTCACCAAATATAAATAATGAAAAGAAATCCATCATTTCTGCTCTTATTGCTGGGCCTGCAGGCTCAGGCCCAAACCGAAATTTCAACTTTACCTATATGGACAGTCAAGCCTGAGCGGGCTAAAATTGACTGGTTACTCTCAGCACCTAAGCAACAAGCAGAACTCTACCGGGATGCATCCAATAAAACTATTACTATAGACAATGGTCTACTGAAACGCAGTTTCCGAATTGCGCCGAACCTGGCTTGTATAGAATTTCTTAATCAAACCAACGGAGAGCAAATGTTACGTGCGGTTTCCCCCGAAGCGAGAATCACAATAAACGGCACGATCTACAATGTAGGCGGCCTGTTTGGCCAGCTCGAAAAAGGATACTTCAAATCGGACTGGATTGACGGGTTAAAGATTAACCGTAATGATTTTTTCTTTCATCATCTTGAAGTTTCTGCCTTAAAGCCATATATCAATTGGAAAACGGTTAAAATGGGCTGGTCCCTAAATATCAGCCCGGCAAAAGGCAAAATGGTCTCATTCGTCTTCACTTCTGCCAATCAATTGTTGAAAGGGATTAAGGTAACTGTAAATTATGAAGTGTATAATGGGTTGCCCCTCATTTGCAAATGGATCAGTGTAAAAAACGATAGCGGACAGAAAATTACGCTGGAGCATATAGTCAACGAAATATTAGCGACACCTGAAGAAGAATCGTCCGTGGTAGGTTCAACAGCTGAAATGAAGAAACCGCACGGACTGTATGTAGAAAGTAATTACGCCTTTAATAATAGCATGAATGCAAGGCTGTCTGATCAGACCACAAACTGGAAGGCTGATTCTACATATAAATCTCAGGTAAGCTATGAACTGCAGACACCCTGTCTTTTAGAGCTACATCCGGCTATGGGTCCCGGTATTGAACTATTGCCCGGACAGGCTTATACACTTCAATCCGCAGCAATGAACTGTTGCTCGACAATTATGACAGGGAGCGAAATGGACTGGCCCAGAAAATCATGTATAAAAGCATAGCTCCCTGGGCTACGCAGAATCCCATTTTTATGTCTTTAATATCAATTGACCCAAAAATTGTGAAAATAGCAGTTGACCAGTGTGCTGAAACGGGTTATGAAGGGATCATCCTGAGCTTTGGAAGTGGATTGGATATGGAAGATATATCTGATAGCAATATCTCCAGATTTAAAGCGCTGGCAGATTATGCACATAGCAAAAACATCCTTTTGGGATGTTATTCGCTTTTTTCGAGCAGACAGATCAATGATCAGGAAGATGTGATAGATCCGAAGACAGGAAAAGCAGATGTTGCCGCCAGGTTTGGACATGCGCCCTGTCTTGGCAGTCGCTGGGGCCTGAATTATCTCCGTAAAATTAAAACGTTTTTGAAAGGAACAGGTATGGATATTTTTGAAAATGACGGGCCATATGCCGGCGACCTCTGTGCTTCAACGGCTCATCCCGGACATAAGGGATTGAACGACTCTCAGTGGATGCAGATGGAACTACAAAAAGGCTTATACCGATGGTGTGTAGAAAACGGTATTTATGTAAATGCTCCGGACTGGTACTTTTTGGATGGTACTAATAAAATTAGTATTGGCTATAGGGAATCGAATTTTTCCCTATCTCGTGAACAGCAGATCATGCTGAACCGCCAGAATATATATGACGGCACATGGGAAAAACTACCTTCCATGTGTTGGGGCTTTGTTCCGCTTACAGAATATCAGGGAGGAGGTCCAACAGCGACATTGGAGCCTCTGTCAGAACATCTTCAAGCCTATGAACAATTAATGATGCAGTATTACGGCGCAGGGGTTCAGGCTTGTTACCGTGGCCCGCGATTGTACGATACTGAAAAGACCAAAGCGCTAGTGATCAGGGTGATCTCCTGGTACAAGAAATACCGGCGTATTTTGAATTCACCACTTATACATTTACGCCGGCCGGATGGTAGGGATTGGGATGGTATCCTTCATGTAGATCCAGCAGGGAAGGAAAAAGGATTGGCAATGCTTTATAACCCCACAAACCAACCTTTGTCCAGAGAGATCAAATTACCGATGTATTATACTGGCTTAAATACAACCGCCAAGATAAGGGAAGAAGAAGGTGCTGCAAAAAGATATACCATTGACCGGGATCACTTTGTGTTTTTCAAAGTGGTGATACCGGCCAACAGTTACAAATGGCTAGTAATTGAAAAATAACTTCCTGCTTAATCAATTCTTTTAGGGCAATTGTCCGGAATACACCTTCCGGTTTCTTATTATCTTAAACCTGACCGCTCCGCAGGATCACTGGTCTGGTTTAAGCTCAATTGTTATGGTAATAGTAAGGTTAAAAGGTGGTATAGGTAACCAGTTATTTCAGTTTGCATTCGGTAGGGCTGTAGCCCTGGAAAGAAATGGAGAGTTATACTTCGATCTGACCTACCTGACAGAAAATCCTTTGAGATTTGTCCCCCGAGATTTCAAACTTACGTTCCTCAATAATTATGAACTTATAGACAATCTCACAGTGCTTCAGGTCAATTCCTGTTATAATCAGGGGCACGTGGCTTACATCACAGATAATTATCCAAAAGCAGATATACTACGGATACTGCATCAGAGAGAAATTAAGGCTGTTTTACTGGACGGGTACTATCAGGAAGAGTTTTACTTCCTCAACCATCATCATAAAATCCGGCAGGAAATAACAGAACTGCTGGATTATCATCTGCAGATATCAGATAGTACATTGGATGTTGCAGCAGACCCTGCTGAACATGTAGCGGTCCATCTGCGCAGGGGAGATATACCTTACCAGAGACCATGAAGGTACATGGAATCTGTGATTTAGAATATTACACCCGTGCCATCCGTGCCATAAAGGCGAATTTGAACGAGCCGCATTTCTACCTGTTCAGTGATGATGTAAGGGAAGCCAGTGCGATTTTTCAAGAGCTTCTTGAACCCACAGAGATGACAAATATGTCCGCTTGTATCAAGGATTCCGGTTTGCGCGACAAAGATCTTATGGAACTGGCCACCATGCGCAGATGTAATCATTTTATAATTGCCAACAGCAGCTTTAGCTGGTGGGGTTCTTATCTTTCTGAAAATATTAATAAAGTTGTTGTTGCCCCGCGACGTTGGTATCAGGATATAAATTTAAGCAAACTAGCAGAAGATCTGGCCCTGGCATCATGGATCAGGATCTGAAGCCTGAATCTGCAGCTAAATCTATTTAAGATTTGTGTGTATTAATAATCAGCGTATCTCCTTTAATTTGAGGGATTAACTGTTTATATTCGTTTAACTAAACCATATAACAAATGAAATATAAGTTGCATAAAGCACTATTTATGGCTTTACTTTGCGTCCTCTTTACCACTACAGTAAGCGCCAAAGAATACATTGTGAGTTCTCCTGACCAGAAAAACACAATAAAGGTGGATGTGGAAAAAAACATTACCTGGTCTGTGCTGCGGATCGGTGAAGTCTTGATCAAGCCCAGCAAAATGAGTCTGAGTATTGGTGATGGCAGGAAATTGGGGCAGTCGCCGCTGGTTTCAAAAGCTGGCATAACAACAGTTAATCAATCTATCACGGCCATTGTTCCTGTAAAGAATAAGCTGATCAACGATTCCTATACTTTGCTGACTATCGCTTTTAAAGGAGGTTATACTCTTGAATTCCGGGCATATAATGATGGAGTAGCTTATCGATTTGTAACTGCCCTTGGCCCGCAAGCAGTTGAAATAGAGGATGAAGAGGTGGCACTTAATTTTAACGAAGACTGCCTGGTCTACCTTCCAAAAGAAAGTAATGAAGAGTTGCAGTCGCATTACGAAGGAGACTTTAAACCCGTAAAACTATCAGACATTTCATCTGGTACGTATGGTTATCTGCCGCTCTATGCTGCCGCGCCATCCGGGACTAAAATGGTGATAACAGAAGCAGACCTGAACGATTACCCTAACTTATTCCTGTTTGGCAATGGTAACAATTCACTTTCCGGCCGCTTTCCCAAAGTAATTCTGGAATCGAAACCGAAAGATAAATCTGATAGAAATGAAGTAATCACCAAAAAAGCTCCATATCATGCCAGGACTATAGGTAACCGCAGTTATCCGTGGAGAACGATTATCATCAGTGCCGATGACAAAGGTTTACTGGAGAATGAACTGGTTTACAAGCTGGCTACACCTAATGTGCTGAAAGAAACAGCCTGGATCAAACCGGGTAAGGTGGCATGGGACTGGTGGAATGCGAATAATATCTATGGTGTAAACTTTAAATCAGGATTGAACACCGCCACCTATAAATATTATATTGATTTCGCCGCAGACTATGGTCTGGACTACATCATATTGGATGAGGGCTGGTCGCGCACTACCACAGATTTGCTGGCTGCCAATCCTGATATTGACATGAAAGAGCTGGTAAGATATGGCAAGCAAAAAAATGTTGGTGTGATCTTGTGGGCACTCTGGAAACCCTTAGATAATAATATGGATAAAATCCTGGACCAATATGTAGCCTGGGGTATCAAAGGTGTAAAGGTAGATTTTATGGCCAGGGCCGACCAGTATATGGTAAATTTCTACGAACGTGCCGCAGCTGCAACGGCGAAGCGTAAATTGTTACTAGACATGCATGGTGCTTACAAACCCGTAGGCCTAAACCGTAAGTATCCTAACCTGATCAATTATGAAGGCGTACGCGGTATGGAAAATAACAAATGGGAAGCCACCATTACCCCGGTACATAATTCGACTTTGCCTTTTACAAGGATGGTTGCCGGACCTATGGACTTTACGCCAGGGGCTATGCTGAATACCAACAAAGATGATTTTTACATCAACTTCAATTCTCCGGTAAGTCGCGGTACCAGGGCACATCAGGCCTCGATGTATGTACTTTATGATTCTCCGCTGCAGATGTTATGTGATAATCCTTCTAACTACAGAAAAGAACCGGTGTACACTAATTATATATCGCGGTTTCCCACAGTATGGGATAAAACGATAGCACTTGAAGGCAAGATTGGCGAGTATGTCGTAATGGCCAGAAAGAATGGTAAGAAATGGTACATAGCTGCAATGACCAACTGGGATGCCCGTACATTCAATATACCGCTAACCTTCCTGGATGGCAAGAAGTATAAGATAGAGATTTTGAAAGATGGGGTCAATGTAGACAAACATGCTTCTGATTACATATTGTTTACACAGGAGATTAGTAAAGGTGAAACCCTCTCTATCCCCATGGCTGCGGGCGGAGGATATACTGCGATTTTAAGTCCCATTGAATAGGGATTAACTGAAGGACGTGGGTCTGGAGTGCTGCCAAGCTTATATAGATATTTGCAGCAGTCTGCCACCACGGCCACCGCAATTGCTACGAGTAATATTTTAATAATGGGACGCATACAAGTGGTTTTTATTCAATTTAAAATTTTTGCAGTTAAGCCTGAAGGGGCAAATGCTTCAGAATATTGCTTCTAAAACCATTAACCTGAGGAACTGAAAGAAACTATTTATGATTTTGAGAAATAAAACTACTGCCAGATAGGACTTTTATAAATATTGACATACTGTTATAATGAAAGGCTGCATATCTGTTAATGCCTGTTGAAAACATCATGTCTGACAAGCAATACAATAAAGATCCGGAAAGGAGAGAGCCGGAGTACGGCTCTCTCCAGGAAGGTGAAGACGACTTGGTAGATAACCAGAACTATTTGGTTACAGCGTTATATGAACCATTTTGTATAGCCTGGAAGTCTTTGTATGAAACTAAGAAAATGGAACTGGATGTTCCTGAGGAAACACCATTTTGTGTGGTGTTGCATTTGAAATATGCTGAATTTATCGATCCACTGGACGATCTAAACAGGGCGAGCTTTTATATGGGTATCAAAGACCCACAGAGCAGTTATAAGGAGGCGATAGAGTTTGGCCTATACATGGGAAGGTTGTATTTTAACACCATATTTGATACTGTCAATTTGAAAAAAGAAGACCTGACTGATGGTATCAATATCATGCTTACGGTGAAACCGGGAGCAGAAAAAAGAAGTGATGTCCACCTGACGGCTTTCGATCATACAGGTACGAAACTTTCAGCAATGAAAATCAGCAAAATGTCTAACTCTGCCTGGAATGGCAAGATATCTACCGGGGCTCATATTAAGTCCGTTAGAATAGAAGGTTTTAAACCTAAATATTGATTCACAATATTGAAGTGTTTGAACTGAATCAGCTACCTATGATTCCTGAGGGTCGGTGAAAGCCGGCCCTTTTGATTGTTATCCATCCTGCTCATCTAATTATATCCTGCTAGTCTAATTATATCCTGCTAGTCTAATTATATTTACTTATTCTATCAGTCAGCTTGTAATATAGTAACAACAAAAAAGGATGCTTCTTTCGAAACATCCTCTCAATTGTGACTGTATAGGTGATAAATAAAGTATTAGGTGTAGGTAACAAGAAAAACCGCAAATGCGTTTGCACCGGATGTTGTTCCCATTAAGCCACTTATCACAAGTGATACTGTTTTATAGCGGTTGCTATTGGTATTTAATGTAAAGCTGGCAAGCACAGCATTAGTAATACCATCCCTTACCTGAAATACATAATTAGGTGTGGTAGTTAAGGCAACGTATTTCTTAAAGTCGGTTATTCCCTTATATGCCAAATTGCTGAATTCGTTTTCTGTACCTCCTTGAATAGTAATATTTACCGGCGTGCTGTTGGGTGACAGGTTCACGACGCGCTAGCTGGGCTTTGTCCGGCAATATATAGGGTGCTGATAGGCTGCAGATTTAAAGTCCTGCTGAAAAAGGTCTTTGTTGTATCGGTGGAACTGACAACAGTGATTGTATTAGTGCCGGGGAATGAAGCAAATGATCCATTGGTACCATATGCGATAGCAGTTGCCTGAGAAAAAGGAAATGTAACATTGCCGGCCCCTCCGGCTACCTTTATTGGTCCTGCATCTACTGCTGCATTAATGACAGTTACGTTTGCCGTAGGTTTTGGATCATTGTCGTCTTTTTCGCAAGCGGTAAAAGCAAAAGCCAGCATTAAAGGTATTGCGTATAACTTTTTTTTCATATTTATAAATGGTTTAGTATGTTGATTACCTTTGTTATATAGTATAAAAACCATGTTGAAAGTCCTATCAGCTTTACCAATTAAATTGATAGTTTAAAGCCGAATAGCATTAAAAAAAATAATCACTTAAATTTTGCAATTTAAAATCTCTTTATTATTTTAGTATCATTCATATCTATATGTTATTTACCTAAGCAAATGCTTGACCCAACCGACATCTTTCTGTTTCGGTTGGGTTTTTTACTTAAATATATCCAAAGAAGCTATGATCTGTTCATAGATATAGTCCAGGTCTTCGTTGCTAATGCAGTATGGCGGTAAAACGTAAATCACATTGCCCAAAGGGCGCATCAGTATACCCCGTTCCATAAAGTATTCGTATAATTGGTTACGCAGATCATTGAAGTATGAAGTCCCGCTTTTGGTTTTCCATTCTATAGCCAGGATAGTTCCGGTCAAACGAACATCGGCCAGCTGAGCATGTCCGCGAATTCGCAGAGTAAAATCACTGTGTTTTTGAGAGATTCGTCTGATATTATTTTGTGTTTCAGTTAGTAGCAGTAATTCAATACTGGCCATAGCTGCAGTACAGGCTAACGGATTGGCTGTAAAAGAATGTCCATGAAATAAAGTTTTTAGCTTATCTGCTGAAAGAAATGCCTGATGGATCTCAGCAGTGCAGGTAGTGATTCCCAGGGGCATGGTGCCGCCCGTCAGGCCCTTACTGAAACACATCAGGTCGGGCTGTTGCGTCAAATGATCAGCTGCAAAGTTCTTACCTGTACGTCCAAATCCAGTGAAAACCTCATCCTGAATCATTAGTACTCCATGCTGCCGGCAATGCGCCATCAATTCATTAAGATGGGTAGCTTCATACATCAGCATGCCGGCAGAACCTTGTACCAATGGCTCATATATAAAGCATGCCAGATCATCAGCATGATTGCTGATCTGTTTTTTTAGTTTTTCCAGATTGCCTGCACAAGGCGTATCAATAAAGATCACCTCGAAAAGGAAAGAATCGAAAGGAGCGGTCCATGCACTCCGGCCACTGACCGACATGGCACCAAAGGTATCTCCATGATAACCATTGTAAAAGGTAATCACTTTGGTTCTTTTGATCCCTTTATTAAACCAGTACTGCAGGCACATTTTTAAGGCAACCTCTACAGCAGTCGATCCGTTATCGGTATAAAAAACCTTTTCCTGGTTATCAGGTAAAATGTATAATAATTTTTCAGCGAGCTGTACCGCAGGTTCATGAGTAAATCCGGCAAAGATAATCTGGTCTAGCTTCCAGAGTTGTTGGATAACCCGTTCGGCGATATAGGGATGAGAGTGCCCATGAATAGTAACCCACCAGGAAGAGATGGCATCGATATATCGCCTGCCATCTTCGCTATATAAATATGTTCCTTTTCCATGCGTTATGGGCACTGGCAATGTTGACTGGTAATGCTGAGTATAAGGATGCCAGATCACTTTGGCATCCCTTTCAATCAAATTCATACCGACTCGGTTTGAGGAAGAGCAGCTTGTTCTTTCACCATGGGTTTGAGACCCAGCAAATCGAACATCTTGCGGTCGTCATCTAACCTAGGATTGGGCGTTACCAGTAACTCTTCGCTTTCGCTGGTGAAAATCGAATTGGCACCAGCCATAAAACACCAGCTTTGTTCTTCGGTACTCATTTCGGCGCGACCGGCACTTAACCTCACCATTGATTTGGGCATCAGTATCCGGGCGGTAGCAATCATCCTCACCATTTCCCAGGAATCAACTTTAGGTAAATCTGCCAGGGGTGTACCTTTAACGCGAGCGAGCGCATTTACTGGTACTGATTCCGGATGTTTGGGCAAGGTGGCCAGGGTGTGGAGCATATTGATACGGTCGGCATGCGTTTCACCCAGACCAATAATGCCTCCGGAGCAAACGGTGATACCTGCCTTACGTACATGTTGTAATGTAGAAAGCCGGTCGTCAAAAGTCCTGGTGCTGATAATCTCCTTGTAGTAATCCTTGGAAGAATCGAGATTATGGTTGTAAGCATACAGCCCTGCATTTTGTAACCTTTCGGCCTGCGATTCGGTAAGCATACCCAGGGTGCAGCAAACCTCCAGACCCAGTTCGTTTACGCCCTGTACCATTTCCAGGATCTGGTCAAAGTCGCGGTTATCTCTTACTTCCCTCCAGGCGGCAGCCATACAGAAGCGTGATGATCCCGCATCTTTTGCGCGCTGCGCTATAGCAACCACATCTTCTTTAGACATCAGTGATTTTACAGTAATACCAGTATGATAACGCGCAGCTTGACCGCAATACGAACAATCTTCTGGACAGCCCCCTGTTTTAATAGATAACAGCGTGCATACCTGTACTTCATTTGCTTTATGAAAATTACGATGTATAGTTGCTGCCTGGTAAACCAGTTCCAGCAAGGGCTGATGGTAAATGCTTTCTATTTCTTCTATTGTCCAGTTATTGCGGATAGCGGTTGTGTTCATATAAAATTTGTTTAGGTGACTATAAGATTTGGGTAGGTGCAAGCGAAACTGTCATCTGATTGAGGTTTTCAAACTCAGGCATAATGCTCCAGGTTACATGCCCGGGTATATGATCTATAAGGATATCTAATGTTGCTTCGTTAAAATTGCCGTTCAGCACTACATGTTTGAAAGGAAGACCCGTAGTTTTTACAGTATTAAAGCTGAGCAGGCTGTGATTGATACAGCCCAGGTAATTGCGGACAACCAGTACAACTTCGGCTTCAAACTGTTTGATCAGATCTATCATCAGAAAATCATGTGCCAGCGGAACAAATAGGCCGCCGGCGCCTTCTATTAATAATTGGTTATCAGTTATTGGCATGGTAAAATTTTTAGCGCTGATTTTAATGCCTTCTTCCGCTGCGGCCTGATGGGGGGAAGCAGCCAGCTGGAACAGGTATTTTTCCGGATGAATTACTGTTTTGGAATTACTGATCAGTGATCTCACTCTCTCACTGTCAGTATAATCCAGATCTCCGGCCTGCACCGGTTTCCAATAATCTGCCTGCAGCTGTTCACAGAGAACAGCGGAGACAACTGTTTTGCCGACATAAGTGCCAATTCCGGTAACAAAAATGGGTTTAGATGACATAGTCAATAGGGTATAGGTTATTGAAAAATTTACAGAGGCTAAGTACCTGCTCTTCGGTATTGTGACAATGAAGACAAATCCGCAGCCTTTCATATCCACGCGGAACACTGGGACTGCGGATGGCCGTAACATTGAAGCCCTGACCGCGCAGGTCGTTAGCAATCTTCAGTACTTTCACATTGCTGTTGATAAAGATGCACTGGATAGGGGAAGGATTAATACTGCTCTTTACCTGGTACTGCGGCGGCATATTATCTTTGAACAAGGTTGCCCGGGAATGTAAAGTATCCTGCAATTGCGGATTAGCCAGCAAATGCTGATAAGCCATTTTAATAGCTGCATAATGCTGGAAGGGAGGGGCTGTACTATAAATAAACGGCCGCGCGAAATTGACCAGATACTCTTTGATTGGATCTGCGCCAATGACTATAGCCCCATGTACTCCTAAAGCTTTCCCAAAAGTCACAATCCGTGCATACACCAGGTGCTGGATATTTAATGTATCCACCAGGCCGGTTCCCCAAACCCCGCAGGCATGTGCCTCATCTACCACCAGATAGGCTTTATATTGTTTACAGAGTTCAGCGATGTTGATTAAATCCCCGAGGTCGCCATCCATAGAATACAGACTTTCAACCGCTACGAATTTATGTCCGCTGCTCATTTTCAATTGTTTTTCCAGATCGTACAGGTCGTTATGTTTAAACCTGCGCTTGGCCGTATAACTTAAACGTACCCCGTCAATTGCCGAAGCATGAATATATTCGTCGCAGATCACCGTATCGCCCTTCTGCGGAATGGTGGAGAAAAAAGCCATATTAGCAGCATATCCGCTGGCGAAGATCAGCCCGTCATCCGTAGCATGATAACCTGCAATTTCTTTTTCAAGCGTTTCTATGTACTGTAGGTTGCCCGAAATCAATCTCGACCCGGTGGAGCCGCTGCCATACTGTGGATACCTGTCTACCTCATCTTGTATTTTTTGTTTTAGTTCAGGCGAACGCGCAAAACTCAGGTAATCATTTGAGTTGAAATCATATCCTGCCGGATCATCAGGCAGTGCACGTAACAGGCCCTCTTCGGTTGCCAGTTCAAGCCTACTGCGTAAAATATTTCTCATAGTGTCCATTTTGGTTTTGGTTGATGTTTGGTTCATTTGACCTTTTTAAAGGTTAGTTTAGGTAAAGTTTGGATTTTACACTATGAGCCGGAACTTTGTGAATGAAATTTATTTTGCAGAATGGCTTGATAACCATAAGTATAGTACGTATTACAAGGATTAAATTAAATAGCTTTCGACAGATCTTCAATCCAGTTATGATAGAGCTTATCTTCTATCGCGATAATTTTCCGGGCATGCTCTTCCCAGTTTGCGTCAAAGTTTTTAAGCTGCGCGGTCATCTCTTCCAGATGTCCCTGTTCCTCGATAATGATGGAGCGGACGCTGACTTTACTCCTTGTCTGCTGCAGTACATCCTGGTAAATCGGATAGATCAGATCGGCGCGGACTTCTATAGCGTAGGTAACCAGGAGGTAGGCTGCAAATTTTAGCTGCAGTTTACTAAGATTCATTTCCTGCTGCAGGTACCGGCTGGTTTGCATATCCAGCTGGTGCAGGTAATGTTTACTGCTGATAGGGGCAAGCAGGTAGTCCGGCTCATAAGTAGGGCAGTTTACCTCGTTCAGCTTGCCAATCTGCTTCTTCAGATAAAAGGCATGACGGTGCTCTTCTGCCGCATGCTTCAATACCATATAGGTAGCGGTTTCCGGTCGCTCGTTGGCAGAGATCTTTCTGGCGCCGATATTCTCCTGCAGGGAGAGGGTATTAAGGAAACGTGCATGTACCTGATCGTTCTCCAATACCTTGCTTAGAAGCTGTTCTAAATCCATTGTTTGTTTTTGTTTGTTCAAAAGTATTACCTTGGCGGATGGTTCAATGGTACCAGTTTTAAGTTTATGAGTAGTCCGGTTAGTATTCCTTTTAAAAGCGTTATTAGAATAGACAGATCGGTAGACCGTGCGGTTTATCTGCAAATTGCTCATCAGATGATCAATGCCATACAGCGGGGCGTTTTATTGCCAGGAATACAGCTGCCCGGAACGCGTAGTCTTTCAATAGATCTGGATGTGCACCGGAAGACAATCATTGCGGCGTACGACGAACTTGATGCACAAGGATGGACAGAAATAAAACCGAACAAAGGAACTTTTGTACGGGCCAAAGTTATAGGTGAAGACAAACCACTGGAAGTATACGACGAAAAAATCCTGACCTCTTATCCGAACAAGACGGGTTATAGCTTTAAACAAAGTATATTATTAGATGCTATTACTGTAAATGCCTCGTCCAGACTCGAATTTAATGATGGTTTACCGGATATCAGGTTATTGCCATTAGATCGCTTGTCGAAAGTATATGGCGGCATTTTAAAAAGCAAAACCAATTACCGGCATTTTGGCTATTCGCACGTGGAAGGAAATGAGTTTTTCAGGGAAACACTCGCAGCTTATCTAAATAATACGCGTGGGTTGCATATTAATAAAAACAACATCTTAACTACCCGCGGTATCCACATGAGTATATACCTGGCCAGCAGCATGCTTATTGAACCGGGAGATCATGTGATTGTTGGCGATTTGAGTTATTATCTGGCTAACATGTGCTTTCAGCAGTGCGGAGGAAAGCTTATCTCTGTACCCGTTGATGAAAACGGTATTTCGGTAGATGCCATCAGAAAACTGTGCCAGACCAAAAAGATCAGGATGTTATACCTTACGCCTCACCATCATTATCCAACAACGGTAACGCTAAATGCAGAACGCAGGGTAGAACTGCTGCAGCTCGCAGCACAACATGGCTTCATCATACTGGAAGATGATTACGATTATGATTTCCATTATAATGGCAATTCCGTTCTTCCTCTAGCCAGTGCAGATACAAATGGCATGGTGGTGTATATTGGTTCCTTTTGTAAATCACTGGCACCGGGTTTCCGTTCCGGATATCTGGTTGCCCCGGAAAACCTCATCGCCGAAATGGCCAAATTCCGCCGGCTGGTAGACCGTCAGGGAGACATGCTGATGGAACAGGCCCTTGCAGAATTGCTGGAAGAAAAAGAAATCCAGCGGCATTTAAAAAAGGCCTTGAAGATCTACCAGGAAAGACGGGACGTATTTACCTTCTTATTACAGGAGGAACTGGGAGAGGAGCTTTCCTTTACATCTCCCCCGGGAGGATTATCAGTGTGGACAAAATGGAACCCTAAGCTAAACCTGATGCGGATCAGTAAGAACTGTTTAAAGCGAAACCTGCATTTACCGCAGGAGCTATTATACCAGACGGATAACTCGACCGCCATGCGGTTAGGATTCGGGAACCTGACAGAACAAGAGCTTGCAGAGGCTGTTAACATATTGAGACAGGCAGTTTCTGAAAGCTAAATATGCTTAAAAGTTGAAGGTGCCTGATGCATTTATCGACTCGGGACTCAATTCTGACCGGGACAGCTGTCGCATAATCTACTGCTATGCCACGTTTCAGTGGATTGTCAATAACTTAATGTTCGCGAAACAAGCCCCGCCTTAAAATGACTATCCATCTGGCAACGTACGGTGATTCTATATATAAAGATATCAAGGCATCTTTTGTGCAATCGGCTGTTGCTTCTTCCTTTTTTGATGTCATTCACGAGTTTTCAGAAACAGATATTGACGAGGTTTTCTTCACTAATATCTATTCTCCCTTAAGAAAGAAAAGAGGCGGGGGCTATTGGATCTGGAAACCTTACTTCGTAAAAAAAGTGCTTGATGAAATTCCGGTTGGGGATATCTTATTTTATTGCGATGCAGGATCTACAATAAACAGCGCCGGTGCCAAACGCTTTGGCGAATATATAGAAATGGTCTCTGCAGCGCCCACAGGAACCATTGACTTCGCGCTGTTCTGGCGAGAATATCAGTATACAAAAGCTGAAGTATTTGTATACTTCGATGCCACGGAACACATTATCTTTTCCTCACAATTGGTAGGAGGGATCCTGATCTTGCGTAAATGTAAGCACTCACAAATGCTCGTAGATAAATGGTATGATACCGCAGTAAATCACCCTTTCTTATTTACGGACGAAAAATTCATGAAGCAGCATCCCGAGTTTATCGATCATCGTCATGACCAAAGTATATTTAGTGTGATTAGAAAAACTTATGGGGGCAACTTTATCGGTGACGAAACTTACTTCTCAGACTTTGAGAAACATGGAAAAGCCTTTCCCATCTGGGCCACCCAAAGAAAAGCATAATTATTTCATCGCTTTATCTTAATGCTAAATAGGTTTATCAGTATAAGGCTGTTTCCCTGAAGAATAAGCTGAAATTTAATTGGTATTTATCTCAATATATTTGCCGCACCAAATATAATTTATGAGAAGAATTTTAATCATACCACTGCTGTTGGCAGCGCAGCTGCTTGCTGCACAAGGCGGCAAATCAAGCTTGCAGGTCTGGTCGCCCACCGCTGCTGTTGAAGAAGGAAAGGACTGGTTTATTACCGGTACCAAAGCAAAAGCTGCTTTGTACCGCAGCCAGGATAATAAAGAGCTGATCCTGGACAATGGGCTGATCAAAAGAGTGTTCCGGTTGAAGCCCAACCTGGCCTGTGTAGCATTCAGCAACCTAATCAGTGGAGAACAGCTGATCAGGGCAGTATCGCCCGAAGCCATTATTACCATTAACGGTAAGAAATATAATATAGGTGGTTTGCAGGGACAGCCTGAACATGCCTATCTGAAGGATAAATGGCTGGATGCGATGAGCAGCGACCAAAAGGATTTCAAATTTGTTTCATACGACCTGGCCGAGCTGCAGCCATATATCAATTATAAAGTGACCAGCCGCTGGTCGATGAACAAGCAGCAGACCAGGGGTAAAGTATTGAACTTATTGTTCAAGTCTGACCAGCCCGAATTACTAGGCGTAGAGGTAACGATACATTATGAGTTATATGATGGCCTGCCGCTGATATGCAAATGGCTATCGGTAATAAATAAAAGCCGCAAAAACATCAACCTTGACAAGGTAACCAACGAAGTACTGGCTACTCCTGAAGAAGAGTCGTCAGTAGTTGGTACGCCTGATCAGATGAAGAAACCTCATGGACTGTATGTGGAGAGCAATTACGCTTTTAATAATGCGACCAATCCGCGTTTGTCTGACCAGACTTCACACTGGAAGCCGGATAGCAGATATGACACCCAGGTAAATTATGGAAGTAACACACCCTGTCTGCTGGAAGTATATCCGCCGATAGGTCCAGGTGTAGAATTGACCCCAGGTAGAAGCTTTCAGTCCATACGAACCCATGAACTGCTTTTTGATAGTTACGACCGTGAGCGCAATGGGCTGGTACAGCGCAGGATGTACCGGACCATAGCGCCATGGGTAACTGAGAACCCAATCTTTATGCACCTAATCAGTTCTGATCCTGTGGTAGTAAAGAAAACCATCGACCAATGTGTAACCACTGGCTATGAAGGGGTCATATTAAGCTTTGGCAGTGGCCTGGATATGGAAGACATCTCAGCCGCTAACATTAATAAGGTAAAAGAAATGGTAGCCTATGCGCATAGTCGAAATATCCTGCTGGGATGTTACTCCCTGTTTTCCAGCCGTCAGATCAGTGACGAAGAAGATGTAGTTGATCCGTTAACGGGAAAATCTGATGTAAATGCTATGTATGGCCATGCACCATGTCTGGCGGGTAAATGGGGACTAAATTATATTCAGAAGATACAGTAATTTTTAAAGGCTACCCACATGGATATTTTTGAGAACGATGGACCTTATGCCGGCGATTTATGTGCTTCTACCAAACATCCCGGGCATAAAGGCGTGTGGGATTCTCAATGGGCGCAGATGGAATTGCAAAAAGGTTTGTACCGCTGGTGCAGTGAGAACGGGATTTATGTCAATGCGCCTGATTGGTACATACAGGATGGGGCCAATAAAATGCCTTTAGGTTACAGGGAAACAAATTTTTCTTTAAGCAGGGACCAGCAGATTATCCTGAACCGCCAGAATATCTATGATGGTTTATGGGAGAAAACACCTTCTATGGGCTGGGGCTTTGTACCACTTACCGAATACCAGGGCGGGGGTGCAGCCGCAACCCTTGAGCCTTTGTCTGATCATCTTTATGCCTATGAACAATTGATGATGCAGTATTATGGTTCCGGGGTGCAGGCATGCTATCGCGGTCCCAGGTTATATGATACCGACGCCACAAAAAAACTGGTGATCGATGTAATCAGTTGGTACAAAAAGCACAGGGTAATCCTGAATTCTGATATCGTTCATTTGAAAAGGGCAGATGGGCTGAACTGGGACGGGATTTTACATGTGAACAAAGATGCTGAGGAAAAAGGCTTAGCCATGTTATATAATCCGCTCGATGAAGAAATAACAAGAAGGATCAGGCTACCCTTATATTATACAGGTTTAGCGAAAAAAGCGCTCATCACCAATAAGAATGGGAAAACGGAAATTGTTAGTTTAGATCAAAAAGGTAACGCTTATGTTGACGTAAAGATACCTGCAAACAGTTACACCTGGCTAATTGTAAAGAATGCATAGAGATTAAAATAATTATTTTCTTTTAGTAATTGGTCCTGATCCGTAATCCGGTAAATACCGGCAATTGTATCAGGACTATCTTTTAATTAAGCTACCTCAATCTCTTTTTCTTCCAGCTGATCAAAGATTGCCGCATTAATGCTGCTCCTTGTAATTTCTGCCATAGATATATCTTTGCACCAGAAATAGATTTTGATATTATTTGTGGTCTTATTTTTTGGACTGATAATAATTTTTGGTTCTTTGTTCAGGAAGATATTATCATCTGCCTGGATAGTTTCCCTGATCATCTCAATCACTTCATCTTTAGGGAATGGCTTTACCAGATCGAACTGGATCAATACCCGCATCTGGTTATTCGTCAGAGTCCAGTTGATAATATTATTTGATAAGATTGTACCATTAGGAATGATAATCTCCGCTCCATCATCGGTCAGTAAAGTACTGGCACGGATACCAATCTCTTTTACCCTTCCTTTTTTGTCGCTCAGTTCAACCGTATCACCAATGCGCAGAGTTTTATCAAAGATCAGGATTATCCCAGATACAAAGTTGCTGACAATGTTCTGCAATCCCAGACCAATACCTACACCTAAGGCTCCCAGGACCACGGTTATTTTATCTATAGGTAATCCTGAAGCAGCCACCGCCAGCAGGAAACCTCCGATCAGTAATACCAGGCGTGTAACAATCAATTTTGAACGTTCGCCTTTATTATCATCTAATGAATCATCACCGGTATCACCAAAGAAATAAGCAATGTACTTCTGCAGGAAGTTGGCCACCCAGATAATAAACAGGAACAGTACCAATCCACCCAAAGTGAAGTCCAGTGAACCAATAGTCCTTTTTTCGGTAAGTACAGCCAGGATACTTTCGTACAGTTCATTAAAAATATTCAGGTTCACCAAAAACAAGGTAGTCCAGATCAGGAAAGCCACAATACTCAGCATACCGCGGACACTTTTCACCACAATCTCCCAGTCGAAATGTTCCGAATAGTTTTTTCGGATCCTGGTACCTTTGATCTGCAGCAGGAAGGCTTCAGTGATACTTCCGGCAAAGATCATCAGCGAAACAGCATGCATCAACGCGCCAACGGCGGTGGTATAGAAAATCTGGGTGAGGGTAAACCTGCCAAAGAGATTACATACGATAGCCAGCAGGTTAAAAACAATATAAATAATTCCAACCGTAAACAAAACCCTGTGCTGCGCGGCCAGTTTTTTTAATTTCGCATAAACCACCATTCCAAATCCTGCAGAGGCAATACTGAAAAATAACAGCAGCCAGCGCTGGTATCTGGGCGGCATGCCTAACAAACGCAGTACGACTGGTGCAATGAGCAATAACACAAAGATGCACCATTTGTAAAAAACGGGTTTGGGCAAACGCTTAAATAACAATATGGTAATAGCAATTGCCAAAATGATATGCACCATTTCAATATACAATGCCGGCGCCAGCATATCAAAAACAGGGGCAAGGGTAAAGATGAAAATAAAAGTAATAAGGTAAGGTTTAGGCCGCAGGAACTGGAAATGGAAAGGTTCTAATGAATCCAGCTTGTTTCGCTGTGCGATGCTGCGGTAATTGAAATACACCCAGGAAAAGAAGACCAGTCCGATAACCAGTAACAGCATCCTGCTGCTGCGGGTATATACAAAGTAAAACTGCGAAATCTTCTGTTCGCTATTAATAAACCTTTTGAATCCTACGCTGCGCCTTCCGGATGTTGAAGCAGGTTCCCATAGATATCTTTTCTCTTTGCCAAAAGCCCTGATGCTGATAGATTTCAGCTGGTTATTGGTGAGGTACATCAGCTCTTTAACATTGATGATATTGGAAGAAGTGCGTGCCTGCAGGGTATTGATCAGGTTGGTGTTTGCTTTGAATAAGCTGTCCATAACCACCTTTTTACTCCTGATTTCCAGCAACTGCGATTTGAAGATGGTCTTTAGTGAATCTATCCTGAAAATCCTGATGAGTACACTGTCTTTCCGTAATTTCAACACCTGGGTTTTCATCACGTTCAGACTGGTATCATACTCTTTGAGGTCTCCCAGGCAATCCGCATTGTTGGTCTCCAGCTCGTCAAGCAAAGTCTGGTACATTTGCAGGTTCTGCAGGTTCAGCGAGCGGTCGCTCTGCGACAGTCTTTCTTTTAAAAGCCTGATCGCAGATTCATCCTGGCCCAGGTGTTTTTCTATGGAAGGCAGCTTGGTAAATCCGGTAGTTACCACCTTTACCTGGTTGATCGTTTCAAAAACCTTTTCCAGCTTCATATAATAATCACCACGGTTAAGCAGAGAAGAATCGGCCAGATAGGTCATATCATTATTTTTATCTGCTGGTTTTTCCTTTTTTTTCTGCGCTATAGCTTCATTGCTGAAACTCAGGATGCTGATAAATAAAACCAGTAGGAAAGAACGATGGATAATGCCGGTATATGAATTTCTGATCATGAATATATATAGGTATCTTTTGAACGTAACAGCGCAAATACAATTATAAACAAAAACAGGTAGCATTTTTTAAAATACTACCTGTTTGATAAGATAAAGATATAGCGACGCTTATTTGAGCGACTTCTCGTAGATTCTATAAGTCTTATACGGATCACCTTTAATAGCACGGATAGCATTGTTCACCAAATCATTATGTTCCAGTGTCCAGGAAGCTTCGGCATATTTCAGCCCTTTCGCTTTGTATGATTTGATAATATTACCGTATAGACAGGCTTCAATACCCAACTTGCGGTAACCTTCTACCACACCCAGCAACAGGATCCGGATGCCGGTAACTTTCTTCAATCCAAATAACAGTTTGAAAATCCCGGTAGGCAATAACCTTCCTTTTTTGATCTTCGCCTGGATCTGGTTGATATCAGGTATAGCGGCACCAAAACCTACAATTTTGCCATCCTGCTCCGCCAGGAAACAGAAATCAGAATCCAGGATCATTTTCAGGTCCTTCGCCTGGTAATCGTATTCTTCATTATTTAAAGGTACAAAACCCATGTTTTTGTCCCAGGCTTTATTATAAACCTCACGCAAACCTTCAGCTTCTTCCTTGAATTTCTTCATATTGATTTTACGGATGGTAATCCGGCTGCGGGTAAGACGTTCCTGTAATTTATCTAAGAGTTTCACTGAGCGATCGTCGTACGCGTCGCCTTCCCAGCGCCAGGCAATCAGATCAACCTTCTTCTTTAAACCAAAATTTTCGACAAGACTGATATAATACTCTGCATTATAAGGCATCATCACTACCGGCGGCATGTTGAAGCCCTTTACCAATAGGCCGCTCGACTCATTCGTGGAGAAGTTAACTGGTCCTACAATGGTCTCCACACCCTTTTCTTTAAGCCATTGCTCAGCCCTCTCAAGAAGCAGATTGGCACTTTCCTGATCATTGATACAATCAAAAAAACCAAAAAATCCGTCATTCGTTCCGTTAAAGGTATTATGGTTATTGTTCAGGATAGCCGCAATACGTCCGGTGATTTTATCTCCGTCATATAGCAGGAACGTCTGCAGCGAAGAATGTTTATGAAAAGGGTGCGTTGTAAGCAGGTCCTTTTGAGCGATAAACAACTCCGGAACATAGTTTGGGTCGTTCTTGTACAGTTCATGCGGAAAATCAATAAAATCTGCAAGCTGCGATTTTGATTTTACCTCAACAATTTTCTTCATATGTGCTTTCTGAGAGGTTTGAGTGGTGTGTGTTTATTTATGAGCCCAAATATATTCAAATAATTAATATCTGTATTATTCTTTGAAAAGTTTTTACTCGCCCCAGGCCGTCAGCATTAAATCGCGTGCCCCACCATAATTCCGGTGTTCGCAGAGGTAAATTCCCTGCCACATGCCCAGCGCAAGCCGCCCGTTTCTGATAGGAATAGTCAGGGAAGTATCCAGTAGGGATGCCTTCAGGTGCGCCGGCATATCATCCGATCCTTCATCGTCATGCATATAATCTGGGTCATTCTCCGGCACTGCTTTATTAAAGAACATCTCAAAATCCTGCCTCACAGTCGGGTCGGCGTTCTCGTTAATACTCAGTGATGCCGAAGTATGCTGGATAAATACCTGTAAGATACCTGTTTTGATCTCTGTAATTTCTGGAAAAGCCTGTAATACATCAACGGTGATCAGATGGAAGCCGCGGCGTTTCTCGCGCAGGCGGAGCGATTGCTGGTAGATTTTCATTTAGGCTTTTTTGTTTAAACCAAATATAGCTTTTATACGTTCTCCCTCAACATTTGGCAGTTAAATTTCCAGGCGCTTTAATTTTGCCTAATTCGGGGCTATTACTTTGCCCGGGAGCGTTTTTTATAGATATTTGAAAACATGAACTTTGAAAACACCTTATCTTATGCGCAGCAGATGGACCAGCAAGACCCGCTGTCTGCCCTGCGTGAAGAATTTCTTTTCCCTGAGCATAAGGGTAAAAGATTTATCTATCTCTGTGGAAACTCCCTGGGACTGCAGCCTAAATCTGCCAGGGAAGTTTTAGGTAAACAGCTGGATAACTGGCACCACCTGGGGGTGGAAGGCTGGTTTGAAGGGGAAACGCCCTGGATGTATTATCATAAGGAACTCAAAAAATTGATTGCCCCAATTGTCGGCGCTAAACCGGCAGAGGTTTGCCCGATGAATACCCTGACGGTAAACCTGCACCTGTTAATGGTGAGTTTTTATCGTCCCCGGGGGAGCCGCTATAAAATTATTATGGAAGCCGGAGCTTTCCCATCAGATCAGTATGCGATCGAAAGTCAGATCCGTTTTCATAGTTACGATCCTGCAGAAGCGATTATAGAAATTGCACCAAGGGAAGGGGAATATATCTTACGCACAGATGATATCCTGGCGCAGATCAACGAGAATTCGGATGAACTGGCTTTGGTGATGTTTGGCGGGATCAACTACTTTACCGGGCAGTGGTTTGATATGGAAGCCATTACACAGGCTGGTCATGAAGCAGGTGCATTAGTAGGCTTCGACCTTGCGCATGCCGCTGGTAATGTGCCGGTAAAGCTGCACGATTGGCAGGTAGATTTTGCCTGCTGGTGTTCTTATAAATACCAGAACGGAGGGCCGGGTGGCATTAGTAGCATCTTTGTTCATGAAAAACATTTTGCCAATACCAACCTGCACCGCTTCGCGGGATGGTGGGGATACCAGGAAGATATCCGTTTTAAGATGGAGCCTGGATTTAAAGCTGAAGCCGGGGCTGATGGCTGGCAGGTAAGCTGTACGCAGGTGATGCCTATGGCGCTGTACCACGCTTCGCTGCTGCTGTTTGAACAGGCTGGTTTTATGGGTCCGCTGCGACAAAAAAGCGAACTGCTGACTGCCTATATGATTTATATGATAGAGGAGGTAAATAAGGCCATTGGCTATGAACAGTTCAAAGTAATTACGCCGCCGGAAGCAAAAGACCGTGGCGCACAGGTATCCATTATTGCCAAAGGCGATGCCAAAGGTATTTTCTTAAAGCTGGTGGAAAATAATGTGCTGGGCGACTGGCGGGAGCCAAATGTGATCCGCCTTAGTGCCGTACCTATGTACAACAGTTTTGAAGATGTATTCCAGACAGGGTTACTGTTATTACAATTAAGCAGAGAATTAGCGATATGATCAATTATAATCCCAAAGCCTGGTTTACTTTTATCTTTCATATACATAAAGCAGATACCTTCAGGAAGTTATGGCCGCTGATGTTGAGCGTTGCTGCATTTTCAGGGCTGGTGGCATTCCTCGAACTACATTACCTAAAGCTCTCCGAAAATAATTCGGTGAGCAATATCAATATGATGCACAGCATCCTGGGATTCGTGATTTCCCTGCTGCTGGTATTCCGCACCAATACCTCTTACGACAGATGGTGGGAAGGCCGCAGGTTATTAGGCGAACTCACTAATGTTAGCCGTAATCTGGCCATTAAAATCAAAGCGCTTAGACTCGACAAAGAGGAACTGGAGTTTTTTAACTATGCCATTCCCAAATATGCTTTTGCGCTGAAAGAACATTTGCGCGAGAAACTCTATTTTGGTAAAAACTCCTTCCTGATAGAGGTAGATGGTGGCAAGCATATCCCGAACCAGATTGCCGGAAGGCTATCTTCTAGGGTTTGGGACCTTCAGGCGGCCGGCAAGATTAGTCCCGAACAGCTGATTATCTTAAGTGCCGATCTTAGCCGCTTCACTGATATCTGCGGGGGCTGCGAAAGGATCAAGAAAACCCCGATCCCTTTTTCTTACAGTGCCTTTATCAAAAAATTCATGTTCCTGTATGTGATTACACTGCCCTTTGGCTGGGTTTTCAGTCTCGGGTTCTATGTCGTGCTCATTGTGCCATTTATCCTGTACGTACTGGCCAGTTTGGAGCTGATTGCCGAAGAGATAGAAGATCCTTTTGGTATGGACGCCAATGATTTGCCGGTAGATGAAATCTGTAACAACATCGAAAAACATATAGGGGAGATCCTGAACTAGTGGTAAAGATTGCTTGGCATCCAGTTTACGCCCATCCTCTGCCGGAGGGGCACCGTTTCCCCATGCTCAAATACGAACTGATCCCTGAGCAGCTCTTACATGAAGGAGTGATCACGGAAGAGAATCTCTTTGCACCAAAACTGCTCCACGAACAAACGGTGCTGCTGGCGCATGATGAAGATTATTGGAAATCTTTACGTGACCTTACTTTGCCAGAACGGGAGCAGCGGAGGATTGGTTTTCCGCTGAACCAGCGTTTAATTGAACGGGAACTGAGGATTGCACAGGGAACAATCGATGGCTGTTTCTTTGCCGCGACAGATGGCATTGCTTTTAACGTGGCTGGTGGTACGCACCATTCCGGTTCCAACTGGGGCGAAGGATTCTGCATGCTGAACGATCAGGCTATAGCCGCCAAATATCTGATAGCTAATAAAATATACAAGAGCATCTTAATTATAGATTTAGATGTGCACCAGGGAAACGGTACGGCTGAAATCCTGCAGCATGATCCTTCTATTTTCACTTTTTCTATGCACGGCGAGAAGAACTTTCCCTTTAGAAAGGAAGTATCCGATCTGGACATAGGCCTGGATGCAGGCATAGGTGATGAAGAATACCTGCGAATGCTGGAGGATACTTTACCGAAACTCTTCGTCTTACAACAGCCTGAGTTTGTGTTCTACCTTTCGGGGGTAGATGTGTTAGCGACTGATAAACTTGGTAAGCTCAACTTGAGTAAAGCCGCGTGTAAGGAGCGTGACAAGATGGTGTTCCAGTTTTGCAAGAACCATTCATTGCCCGTTCAGGTAAGCATGGGCGGGGGTTATTCCCCAGAGATCCGCGATATTGTAGATGCACACTGTACCACCTTTAAAACCGGAATTGATATTTTAGGCAGGGACTGACCTCAGAAAACCTCCGATATTTCTCAACATTTGACCGCTTTTCAGATAATTTTAAGCACATTTAACCTCCCAATTTTAAAGAGCAGGAATGAAGATTGTAATTGCAGAGAAACCATCCGTTGCCCGCGAGCTCGCCAAAGTATTTGGCGCAACCGGCAAAAAAGACGGATATATTGAAGGTAAAGGTTATTCGTTTACCTGGGCTTTCGGACATCTTTTGCAATTGGCACCTCCGCAGGAATATGGCTTTATTGGCTGGCGCAGACAGCATTTACCGATGCTGCCGGCTAAGTTCAAACTTGCCATCCGCAAAATTAAAACCAAGGATGGCCTGGTGGAAGATCCTGGCGTACGCAAGCAGTTGGAAATCATCAGGAAGCTTTTTGATGAAGCGGATGAGATTATTGTAGCCACAGATGCCGGGCGTGAGGGTGAACTCATTTTCCGTTATATTTATTACTTCCTGAAATGTAAAAAGCCCTTTAAGCGGCTGTGGATTTCTTCGCAGACTGATGAGGCAATTAAAGATGGTTTCAGGAATTTAAAACCGGGTACTGATTACGATACGCTATTTAATTCTGCGCATTGCCGTTCAGAATCTGACTGGCTGGTCGGCATGAATGCTACGCAAGCCCTGAGTATCTCTGCAGGTTCACGCTCAGTATTGTCGTTAGGCAGGGTGCAGACCCCAACCTTAGCTATGATCTGCTCCAGGTTTCTGGAAGTAAAGAACTTTGTGCCTCAATTATATTATCAGCTGGGTATCCAGCTCGATAAAGACGGTCAGCTTTTCAAAGCAATATCCGTAGCTAACTTCAATGTGAAGGAAGATGCGCAGGTCTTATTTGATAAGATTGAAGATGTGGCTTCAGGTTTTCCTAATGGGGGGAGAATAGTAGATGTGGAGGCTAAACCACGTAAAGAACCACCACCGCTGTTGCACGATCTGAGTAGTTTACAGCAGGAAGCCAACAAACGCAAGGGCTATACCGCAGATCAGACGCTGAACATTCTTCAGAACCTGTACGAAAGTAAACTTGTTTCTTATCCCCGCACGGGCAGCAGGTATATTGGAGATGATGTATTTGCCGGTGTGCCGCAGCTAATCTCTAAACTGGTGACCCATCCGCAGTTTGGCAAACAGGCAGAATTCTTGATGACTGTGCCCCTGAACAAACGCAGTGTAAATGCAAAGAAAGTTACCGATCACCACGCAGTATTGCCTACGGGTGTTGATCCGCAATATCTGAGTGATGATAAGCAGGCTGTTTATGATATGGTAGTAGGGCGTATGCTCGAAGCCTTCCATCAGGAATGCGTGAAGGAAGTGACAAAAATTACTATTGAATCGGGATCTATCTTCATTGCCAATGGAACGGTAATCCGCCATGCGGGATGGCGTTCGGTACTGAATGATAAGGATGAAGAGAAAAAGGATGAGGACAACCCTAGTTTGCCGCAGGTAAAGAAGGGTGAAGAACTGCCTATCCTCAAAAAAGCTTTACTCGAAAAGCAGACAAAACCTAAAGCTTTATACAATGAAGCTTCGCTACTGAAAGCCCTGGAAACTTCGGGTAAAGAAATTGAAGACGAGGAGCTTCGTTACGCTATGAAAGACAGTGGATTAGGTACGCCCGCCACAAGGGCATCCATTATAGAAACCTTGATCACCCGCGAATATATCCAGAGGGAGAAAAGGAACCTGGTCCCCACACATAAGGGCCTGGCGGTGTATGATGTGGTGAAAGACCAGAAGATTGCCCAGGCAGAACTCACCGGGTCATGGGAAAAGCGGCTGGAGGAAATCCGCTCGGGCGCCTCCGTGAAGGATTTTAAAGCAGAAATTTCAGAATATACCCGCTCCATTACCAATGAGCTGCTTGCTGCAGGCGCAGGTTTAGCGGCCAAGCTGGTTCCGAAAAAGGAAGACGCTGCAGTGTAGAGGAGGGAGTTCCGGAAAATCAGTATGTATATTTCTTATTAAGCCATCATGAACTTTTGATAAATAATATGTAACATTGTTTTGATGCGATATTTATTATCTTAGATTTTGTTATTTTAAAGGTTTAAAAATCTTATGCAGGTATATAAACACTACTCGTTCGATTTGTGGCTTACGCTAATCCGTTCTAACCCAGAATTCAAAAAGGAGCGGGCCAGGTATTTCCATCAAAAATTCAATTTTAACCAAAAATCTTTACAGGATGTTGAAACAATCTTCCGTAATGTTGATCTAATGTGCGACGGCATGAACGAAAGATCGGGGAAGAATATCGATGCAGATGAGATGTACCTGATGGTAATCAGTATGCTGAACAACTATGAGCCTGATTTGAGGCAAATTGATCTCGAAGAACTGGAAAAGGATATGGAAGACCTACTATTTAATTACATGCCTCAGGTTTATTGCGACAGGACCATCCATCACATGGACCGTCTGAAAAATACCGGAATCTCCACTTTCAGTCTGCTAAGCAACACGGGTTTCATCCCCGGTGCGAGCTTAAGAAAAGTACTGGAGGCACTCTCATTGGAACAATACCTGGATTTCCAGTTATATTCTGATGAGGAAGGAATGAGTAAGCCAAATAAACGCTTCTTCCAGCTTATGCTGAATATGATAGACCGTAAAAAGCACACTGAGCTAAACCTTAATGAAGTAGTACATATCGGCGACAATGCCTATGCTGATGTGCTCGGCGCCAGGGCTATCGGAATAGATACTGTACTGATCAACTCTAACCACTTAACAATTTCCTGTTTATGAGACAAGCACCATTATCATATGCGCTGCACCAGATCCATGACCAGGCAAGCTTTGGTTTTGACCCGAATGCCTATAGCAGGTTTAAATTTGGAGACGACCGGGTAGCAAATGAATTTGGGTCTGACCTGGCAAAGGGTTTCATCAGCAATTATCTGCAGCATAATTTCATTCATCAGCAGATTGTGGTCATTTCAAGTCCTTATTCCTTCATCCCCACGGCTACCTTTGCGATGAAGAATTATTTTATCCATCAGCTTAACCGCTGGCTGGTAGAACATGGTGGATTGGTAGTGCAGGAAGCCAAGGTTCACCGCACTATCACCTATAAGGAAGATTACGGCGCATTGAGTGCCGAAGAAAGAATGAGCCTGATCGGGAACGATTCCTTTCATATAGACAAACATTTCCTGGAACATAAAACCTTGCTCTTCCTAGACGATATCCGCATAACCGGCAGTCATGAAAGAATGATCCTCAAAATGGTTGATGCCTATGAGATGAAAAATGATATCCATCTGCTGTATTTTGCAGAGCTGGCCAACATGAATATCCATCCGAATGTAGAAAATATATTGAATTACCATCAGGTGAAATCGGTGTTTGACCTGGAAGCAATTATTAAAAGCGGGGCCTTTTGCTTCAATACCCGTATCGTTAAATATATCCTGAATGCCGATTTCAATAGTTTTTCTATATTTATTCTGAATCAAACTGAAGATTTTGTAAATATGTTATATAATTTGGCGTTAGGTAATGGGTATCATACGATAGAAGCCTATTCGAAAAACCTGAATTACATTAAAAATAAGATCAACACAAAAAATTATAAACTAATCTAACAATGGCTATAAACTTGCAAAAGGGGCAGCGCGAAAGTATTGATGCTCCAAAATTTACAATTGGTCTGGGTTGGGATACCAACAGCTCTTCTACAGGAAGTGCGTTTGACCTTGATGCCTCAATCTTCTTATTGGGCGATAACAAGAAGATCGTTTCTGATGAACACTTTGTATTCTACAATAACCTGATCTCTCCTGACGGATCTGTGGAACATACCGGCGATAACCTGACTGGTGATGGCGATGGTGATGACGAACAGATTAAAGTTGACCTTTCTAAAATAGACAGCAGAGTTTCTGAAATCTGTATTGTGGTGACTATCCATGAAGCTGAGTCGCGCAGACAAAACTTTGGGCAGGTAAGAAATTCGTTTATCCGCATCTTTGATGCCGGCAGCAATCAGGAAATCCTGAAATATGAACTTGAAGAGGATTTCTCTATCGAGACCGCGGTAGAATTTGGCCGTTTATACAAACGCGAAGGCAAATGGAAGTTTGAAGCGGTAGGTGTGGGCATGAAAGGCGGTCTGCAGGATTACTTAAATAAATATCAATAAGCGATGGCAATTAATCTTCAGAAAGGGCAGCGTATCAGCCTTGAAAAAACGAACGGCACCAAATTGCAGCAGGTATGTGTAGGCATAAACTGGGGCGCAATTGTTAAGAAAGGTCTGTTCGGCATTGGTTCTTCAACTGTAGCGGTGGATTTAGATGCCAGCTGCGCAGTTTATGATGAGAATAAACGCCTGATTGAGGTGGTGTATTTTGGTAACCTGGGATCTAAAGACGGTGCGGTAAAACATAGTGGTGATGACTTAACGGGTGACACCGGAGGTGATGATGGTCTGGACAATGAGGTAATCACTGTAGATTTCTCACGGTTAAACCCGGCAGCTACTCATGTGGCTTTTGTACTGAACAGTTTCAAAGGTCAGGATTTTGCTACGATCCCTTTTGCCTCAATACGGATCTACGAAGGATCACCGAAGCGCGTTAACGAGGTATTTGCAAAATATGATATTGCCAATGGCGAAGGATTTGCCGGTCATGTGAGTATGGTTTTGGGTGTATTCTACCGGAAAAGTGGCGAGTGGAAGTTTAATGCAATCGGCGAACCAACCAAAGACCGCAAACTGGAGCAGACGGTACAAACCGTTACCCAGAATTATTTATAATCTTAAAGAACCTGAACATGCACGCAAACGCTCTGGAACCAACAGATAATCTGGAACCTATAAATAACCTGCCGGCAAAGCTCGATAAGGAAGGCAACGTTGACCTTGCAACACTAAGTGCCGAAGAAAAGAAGAAATATACTGAGGTAGCGAAATCGCTGCAGCCCTCTGATGTAAATTCCATATTGAATTATGGTGTGGAAGCGCAGGGTTCGATGGAGAAATACAGTAACGATTTTCTAAGTTCGGTACGGACATTTAACAGTGGCGATGTTGGCGGTTTGATCAACGAACTGCTGACGGAACTGAACTATATAGACGTAGCTGAGCTGGAACAAAGCGGGGTGAAGTCTTTCCTATCGAAAATCCCATTTCTTAAAAACCTGGTAGTGGATGTGAAGAAAATCTTCCAGAAATATGATGTAGTGGTGAACAATATTGATAAGATCACCAACAAGATCAAAGCAGGCAGGATCAATTCACTGAAAGACAACAGTTCCCTGCAGACCATGTTTGAAAGCAATGTGGCTTTTATCCATGAAATGGAAGAACTGATCATTGCCGGTCAGCTGAAGTTTTCGGAACTCAATGTGAAACTGGCAGAGATGGAAGGCCGTCCGGCAGATTACGAGGATTATGAAATTGCCGATCTTCGGGATTTTGTGAGTCGCCTGGATAAAAGGCTGGCAGACATGAAGATTGTACGTTTCATTATGATGCAGAGCCTGGCGCAGATCCGCCTGGTACAAAACAACAATACTTCGGTAGCAGAAAAAGCGCAGTCCATTATTTCTACCACCATTCCGGTATGGAAAAACCAGCTGACCATCGCGGTAGCCTTACAGCGCCAGAAAGCGAACGTGGAAATGCAAAAGAAAATTTCTGATACAACCAACACGATTCTGATGAAAAATGCAGAAATGCTGAAACAGAATAGTATTGACGTTGCGCAGGAGAATGAAAAAACAGTTGTATCTTTGGACACGCTGCAGCGCACCACCGCATCACTGATTGACACACTGAATGAAGTGAAGAAAATACATGAAGAAGGGGCACAAAGCAGAAGGGTATTGGATACCGAACTTAAAAACCTGGAGACTGAATTAAAAAAGAACGTTACCCAGGTTAAATAGATATTATATTTAGCGATGGATGATCATGCTGCCGGCATATTAAGGGAATCAAATAAAGTTATCAGCCGCTTACAGCTTCTATCTGTATATTTTCAGGAGGAAGTGGTTTATAAGATTTACCTGCGGAGCCTGGTTATCCATCAGCTTTTTGAAAAAAATACGGAGCTGTCGGTCGACAAGCTTGACATGTTCCATCTGCAGTTCACCTCCAGTGTAATAGAACTGCTGAAAAAGATCAAGAAGAACAACGAAAAGAACGTGACCCTGCTGGATGATGAGATGCGCCTGAATGATGAGGTGATCCACAAACTCAACGAAACTTTGCATAGTGAGGAAAGTTTCGTTTCGGGTAAGCAGCGACAGGCATTGAAGATTAACAATTCACTACGCAACCTTTACGAAGTACTGTCTGGGCATAACACCGATTTTCCTTTTGTACGGAACATTACCCAGTTCAGCGCCCGCTTTGCCAAAGATTTTTATTTTTCTATAAACGGAGACCAGTTGGCCAGACTGATAGATTATAATCCGGCTGCTGTGTATGTAAGCACTTACGCCACTATAGAAAAGAAACTGCTGGGCTTGTTATGCAAGCATGAGTTCCGCTCAGAATTTGTACAGGGCTTAAAATCGGGTACTCTTGTTATAGAGGTCTATAAGTTTTTAGCAGAAGACAGGTACTTTCTGTTTTACCCTTCGCGGAACCTGTTCCTGTTCTGTTCGCCGGTGGAAGTGTTAGGGGAGGACTGGTCGGTCAATTCTTCTGAGAAAACCAAAATGATCCAGGAGTTGTCTTATAAAAATGATAAGCTAAAAAGTAAAGCGGCCTCCTTAAGAACGTATATCCCGGCGGAAATTATTAAGTTGTTGGAGGAGAATTATATGAAGATCTCTGATATGGATTTCCTGAACCACCTCAATAATTTTGATGTGCAGGCGAACATTTTAAAGACAATGCTGAATACGGATTTGTTATAGAATATAGCATTGATAGCTCTAAAATACCCAAGATCCAGTTTTGAAGAGGATGCAGAGATAGACAAAACTGGCCGTAAAGATATTCTGAGAGAAGTACTTCAAGGTACATTGAAACAATAATCCATCGACCAGCTTATTTCACCAATGAAGCAATAAATTTGACTCCTAAAGGCCTATCGTATTGGAAGCCTGCTGAAGCACATTTTAAAATGAAATACGAGGATAAGTTGTATTATATATCAAAACCTCCTGATATCAAGAATTTGCATTAAACAATTAGGATTACTTATGCATAGTAATTATAACATCAAGCATGATCTGTAACTGATTATTTTGAGGTTATGATTATTGAACATCTTAGCGTATTCTTAAATAATCTGTTCCTTAACTTTTTGTATAAGCAGATCTGACAATCTGTTTGATATAGGCCCTGCTTTTCCATTTCCGACAGCTCTCCCGTCAACTTCAAGTACTGGCAGAATATGTTTGGTGGTGCTGGTAATAAAAGCTTCTGATGCATTGGCCAGGTCCTGGAGATTAAAATCTCTTTCCAGAATTTGATATCCTGAATTTTTGAGGTTCAAAATATTCTTCCGGATTACGCCGCTCAACACATCACTTTTAGCGGTAATCACCTCCTGATCTTGGGTGACTATAAAGAAATTTGCCCTTGGCGTTTCTTTCAGATAACCTCCACTATGATAAACAACATCGTTAACATTCTTTTCCTTTAATTGTGGCTGCAACCAGATGGCCATCGAGTAATCCAGGGTTTTCATGGCTGACAAGGGGCGCTGGTACTCGTGGGTAATCACCTTGATTCCCTCTGGCTTAAATTGCAGCGGAGCTGTGAAAGCAGATTGCATCATAATCAGGTTTGGCTGCTCTGGCTGGGTAAAGCCGTCAATGGAATATCCTCCGGTGAGTAAAATCTTGATCCCCGAATCCGGAATATCATTTCTTTCCATCAGCCCGGCAATCAGCTCCTTTAATGCTTCGCGACTATATTGTACCTTCAGGTGCATCTGTTGTGCCGACTGAAAAAACCGATCGAGATGATCATCCAGAAATATCGCCTTGCCATCAATCGTTTTGAAAAAGTCAAAAATACCGTATCCGCGTTGTACCGAAAGATCTGATACATGGAGGGTAGCAGCACCTTCTTTAAAAAAATCGTTATTGATTAAAAAGTATTTCGCGCTCATTCGTCTTAATGTTTAGATTTACAATAATAGTGAAATTTGGCAGAGGACGCAGACTTCAATTCCTATCTTCGTCCCGGCTTGAAAACCGCGCCAATTCGCTGATTGCAAACCTGAACTATATAATCCCAATTTGCAAAATTTTAAACCTCATCCTATTTATACATGTACGTATTCCTTTTTGTAGTAATTGCTATTGTTGTATTAACTTATTTCGTTTTACGCCTGCCGGTATTCGGCAGTCTGCCCCGGGGAGCAGAATTGCAGCGTATCCAGGCCTTGCCCAATTATAAAGACGGGGAACTGAAAAATCAAAGTTACACGCCTGTAAAACCTGATGATGTAACCTATATGATGATGATTAGGGCCTTACTCAAGAAAAATCCCTTTAAGCGTCCTGTTAAAACCTTACCACATAAAACTCCTGAACTGGACTCAACAATCGGGACAAAGATAACCTGGTTTGGGCACTCTTCATACCTCATCCAGCTTGATGCGCTAAAAGTGCTGGTTGATCCGGTATTTAGTCCCAGTACCTCACCCTTTAGTTTCATCGGTAACAAGAATTATCCGGGTACGGATTTCATCAGGGCAGAAGATTTCCCGGTACTGGATGTGTTAGTGATTACCCATGATCATTATGATCACCTGGATTATCAGACAATCTTGAAGCTCAAGGCAAAAGTAGGCCATTTCATTACTTCGGCAGGTGTAGCCAGTCATTTAGTAAAATGGGGGATAGCGGCCGACCGGATCACCGAACTGGGCTGGGCTGAAGAGACCAGCATTTTTGGTTTACGCTTTATCGCCTGCCCGGGTAGACATTTCAGTGGTCGTGCCTTTAAAAGAAACCAAAGTTTATGGTCGGCTTTTGTATTGGAAGCCCCCGGCGTTAAATTATTCCTTGGGGGTGATTCCGGATATGATACCCATTTTAAAAAAATAGGCGAACAGTTTGGTCCTTTTGACCTCGCCTTACTGGAATGCGGACAGTACAACTACTATTGGCGTGAAATTCATATGTTCCCCGAAGAGACAGTGCAGGCAGCTATCGACCTAAAGGCTAAAGTTTTAATGCCAGTGCATTGGGGTAAATTTAGCCTGGCCCTGCATAACTGGGACGAACCGATAAGGCGGGTAGTATTAAGTGCGGCGCAGCGGGAACAGAAAATCACAACGCCTCTCCTTGGGGAAACAGTGGTGCTCAATGAGAAATATCCTGATGAGCAATGGTGGTTAAATTTCAGCGAGGGCTAAACAATAAATTCCGAATTGTTGTTATAGCTGCAGTACTCAAAACTATAAACCATGAAAACAGATCTTGTAGAAATATTCCAGACAGTAAGAGCGGCTTTACAGCCTTATGCAACCCTTGGCTTTAATAACCGGACCAATAGTGAGGAAAAATATGATCTATGGTCTGAACTGAATGTAGAACGTGAAGGTGAAAAACGCACAGAAACTTTCTTTGCAAACCTTGAAATTAAGGAGGACCATGTTATCTTTGATCTTTTGCCACCTGAATTGCCGCAGCATGAAAGAGCATTGGTGATTAAAGAACTGGACGATGTAACCCTGAACCTGATTGAAGATAAGGTTGCTGCAGGATACAAAATATTTAAAGAGCAGGAGTGGGTATAACAATTGCCACATGGCAGGAAGAACTAATTGAACAATTAAAGAAATCAGGATTTCAGGTTGAGGCCACAGGTGAAGGCCACCTGATTCTGGTAGATTTTAGTCCTCATGCCCCAGTGCTGCTGCACCTGATCTCATTGCATCAGGCACTCCAGCCCGCAGATATCATAGCGCTGCAGGAACGATGTGAATTATCTGGCCTGCAGCTAATCCAGATCTGGGAAGATATCTGGAAAACCCGCGCCCCGCAGGTATTAAGCCGTATCCGTTCGTTAACGGGTGGTAATAAAAAGATCCATGGCCGTAAAACTTCGGTTGTCACCATCTCCCAGGCCGAAGCTGATGAATTTCTGGAACAGTACCATTTGCAGGGATCTGCAAAATCAAAGTATCGCTTCGCGCTGTTGGCAGATGCGGAGCAGGTTGCTGTAGCTACCTTTAGTGCAAAAAGAAAAATGACACGGAGACCGGGGGAGTACTACTCGGTTGAACTGATCAGGTTTGCTACGGCTGAAGGTGTAACCGTTCAGGGCGGTTTAAGTAAACTCATTAAGCATTTGACCGATCTTATTGCGCCTAATGATGTGATGAGTTATGCAGATCTGGATTGGTCGGAAGGCAAAGGGTATCTCCGCCTGGGTTTTGAGCTTACTGAACAATCTCCAGCCTCCCTGATCTGGTTAAATACGGATAACTATGACAGGCTTTTTCCTCACCGTTTACCTGAAGACGTTCTGCATGCTTGTCCCGCAGCAGGTTTACTGCAGTTTCCAGACCGATCAGATAAGGTGTTCAGTAATGCATCAGACAAACAATTCCAGGAGACCCTGACTACCATGCATTGCCTACACTATGTCCCCGTATTTAATACAGGTAATAAGAAATACGTATTATATCTATAATCAATGAATAACCATCCGCTTTTAATTATTCTTGGGCCCACCGCGTCGGGAAAGACAAAACTTGCCGTGCGTATCGCCGCATCATGTAACGGTGAAGTGATCAGCGCAGACAGCCGGCAGGTTTTTAAAGGCATGGATATCGGAACAGGGAAAGACCTTGATGAATATAGAATAGGTGACCTTAATATCCCGTATCATCTAATTAATATACGTCAAGCTGGAACGCAGTATAATGTAAATTCCTTTAAAGAAGACTTTTACCAGGTATATGAACAGCTGAGAACAGCAGATAAATTACCGGTGCTTTGTGGTGGTACCGGTATGTACATCCATTCCCTGCTGCAGAACCAGCAATTTACCGCAGTTCCGGTTAATCAACCGTTCAGGGATAGTCTGCCGGCGCATGATCTCAACGCCCTGCGAAACTTACTGGCACAGTATCCGGGATCTTCTACGGCACATGCAGATTTATCCTCTGCCAAAAGATTAGTACGGGCATTGGAAATTGCAGAATACCTGGAACATCATACCTTGCCGCAGGATACATATCCTGAATTGAAACCTTTAGTGATCGGTTTGGGCGGGGCAGTAGAACAGCGTCGTGAACGAATTTTTAAACGTTTGAATGAGCGATTGGAGCAGGGGTTAATAGAGGAAGTAGAATTACTGCTGGCACAGGGTA
>Ga0308164_10000685_pt1 | contig 48799 bp, 41 predicted proteins | sample PhyTR2_FD_201031 | JGI IMG/M metagenome (GOLD analysis project Ga0308164, IMG submission 201031) | Phyllosphere microbial communities from UC Gill Tract Community Farm, Albany, California, United States - DLSLT.R2 | ecosystem: Host-associated > Plants > Phyllosphere > Unclassified | place: USA...
TTAGCTGCACAAAGCAAAGGCAGTTTCAACAAATACAATTACAATGATAAATATGTAATTGCTCCAGTTGTAAGTTACCAGGTTGACAGCAATACTTTAATTACTGCTGAATATACTACGCAACATGTAGAAGCACAAGCTTTAGGTAATTATGGTTTTTCTCCTGCAGGTTATGGTGACACTGATCCAAGCTTCTTTTTAGGAGATCCTTCTTTAGATCCAAGTAAATTAACTGATCATAACGTAACGTTATATTTTAACCATAAACTAAACAGGGACTGGACAGTAAATGCTCAGGTTGCTTATGTAAAATCAGGATTGGAAGGAAACTCGGTATGGTTAAACTATTTAAAGCCTAACGGCGACATGAGCAGGTATGTAAATATCGGTGATGAGTTGGCGATCAATAAAAATGCACAATTAAGTATCCAGGGTGAAGTAAGAAGCCCGGGTTTAGTACAACGGATTTTGGGTGGTGTAGATATGGGTAACTTGAAAACATGGGGTGATTTCAGCAGTAAAATGCACCCGGATCTTCAGTTGGCAAATAACGTTCCGTTTAACATCTATAACCCAATTTACGGTATCCCACAAGCAAATATTCCTGTATTTGACAGGTCTCAAAGTATTCAGGTGCGTTCTGGTTCAAATACCTATGCAACTAACCTAACATATACCGGTGTTTATTTACAGGATGAACTTCGTTTTCTGCAGGAAAAATTACGTTTAACACTTGCGGGCAGGTTTACTCATGCTGTAACTGTTGGTAAAACTAACGCAACTCAATTGTCTGACAATGTGTTTAGTCCAAGGGTAGGCTTAAGTTACTCAATTACAAATAACTTCTCTGTTTACAGTTTGTTTGATCAGAGTTTCCTGCCACAGGCGGGTACTGATTTCAATGGAGACATCTTTAAGCCTGTTAGAGGAAATAATATCGAGTTGGGTTTGAAAAAGGACTGGTTTGACGGAAAATGGAATTCAACATTTGCAATTTATAAAATCACTAAGAAAAATGTGTTGACACCAGATCTTGAACACCCGGATCCTATAGCTAACTGGAGAGTACAGTTAGGTGAAGTTCAATCTAAAGGTATCGAAGTTGATATTGCTGGTGAATTGGCACAGGGATTAAATGTGATCCTGAACTATGCATACACCGATGCTAAAGTAACAAAAGATTTAACGGTTGACCCAACAAAGAATCTTGTAGGTTCTTACCTGGCCAACTCTGTTAAACATATCACTAATGGCTGGTTATCTTACCGATTCAAAAAACAAGGTTCTGTTTTGGATGGCTTTGGTTTAACAGGTGGTTACCAGTTCCAGTTTGGCCGTGTGATTGGCTCAAACGCAAGGGAATCTAACTTTGCTGATTATATCCGTTATGATGTAGGTGCTTCCTATGAAAGAGGGAAGTTTACTATTTCTGCCTTAATAAACAATGTATTGGACCGCAGATTATTTACACAAGGTTCTTACTCAGCAGCAAATGCAGCTGCAATTGCTAAGGGTGGTGTTGGTTATTACACTTACATCTATGACATGCCAAGAAATGCAAGGGTAACGCTTACATACAGATTTAAATAATAACTTTTATAATTAATGCTCCCACTCACACAAATGGCCCGACTTAGTTCGGGCCATTTGCATTTAATAAGAAGTTTGCTTATTTACTCCTGAATACCGTTCATTGCATATAAAGCCGCTTGTGGAGAAGTTCTTGTCAGCGCAAATATCTGAGCGGTGGCCCCAACGTGGATCTCATAAGTATTAGCCTCAAGTGCATCAGTCAAATCTGTTGCAACAACTACGGGAGAGATACCATTTTCTTTTCCTCCGATTTCTCTTGAGAATTCTGTATCAACCAGGGGAGGCATCAATTCAAATACCTTCACTACCGAATCTTTTAGCGCCAAACGTAATCCTTCAGTATATGAATGCAACGCTGCTTTGCTTGCACTATAGGTAGGGATTTTGATGCTCGGTGCAAATGCTGTAATGGAAGTAACGTTTACAATGGCCGATTCTTTTTGCTCAAGCAACTGTGGTAAAAGTTTTTCTGTTAACCGGATAAGTGAAATATAATTGGTATTCATTTCCTCAGCTGCTTTTTTCCATGCTTCCTGGTTGTCTGTAAGATCATACGTGTGTCCTAAACCAGCGTTGTTAATCAGCATATTCAAATCCGGGAACTTGCTTTTTAACTGATCAACAAGTTGTATAACCTCATCCTCATTTGTTACATCAAAGAGCAAGGGGGTTACATTACTCAACTTTGCTGCCGCTGCATCAAGGCGTTCCTGATTACGGCCTGTTATAATAACATGATTGCCCTTTTCTGTTAGTAGCTTAGCAATTTCAAATCCAATACCGGCACTTCCGCCAGATATTAGTACAGTGTTTTTAGTTAGGTTCATTTTTCTCTAATTTATATATACCATGTGGTACATGACTGTCAAATCATCGACAGGACAAATATATATACCAATCGGTATATTATAGTAAATATAAATTATGATGTCAATATTCTGACTAACGAGGCTAAACAGGTATGGTTATATTCTCCAGATACTTATAGCCATTTCCTGTATTCAATAGCAATACGCTTTCTCCCGGCTTGATCCAGCCTGCTGTCTTAAGATTTTTATACGCTTCCCACAGTGCTGCGCCTTCCGGTGCAATCAGCATCCCTTCCTTTCTTGCAATTTCTTTCATTGCCCCTTCCATCTGGTGGTCACTAATACTGATAGCTGTGCCCGAACTCTCCCGTAAAACTTTTAAAATCAGCCTATCTGCATAGGGCTTTGGTACCCTAAGGCCGTTGGCAATGGTAAAACCATGGTCAACAAATTGTGAACTCAGTTCCTGTTCGTGAAAAGCCCTGGTAATACCATCACAGCTCATCGACTGCACAGTAACCATCCTTGGCCGCTTGCTGTTAATCCACCCCATTTTTTCCATCTCATCGAAGGCTTTCCATATGCCAATAAGCCCGGTACCGCCTCCTGTTGGATAAAAGATCACATCTGGCAATTCCCAGTTGAACTGTTCTGCAATCTCATAACCCATGGTTTTTTTGCCTTCCAGGCGATATGGTTCTTTCAAAGTAGAAACCTGGAACCAGCCGTTTTTGGTAGCTTCCTGATCGGCCATTTTTCCACAGTCAGAGATATTCCCATCAACTTCTATCAGATGGGCACCGTATAAACGGCATTCATCTTTAAATACTTTTGGTGTTAGTTTTGGCATATATACATATGCATTTAATCCGCCAGCGGCGCAATAGGCTGCTAATGCTCCACCTGCATTGCCGGCAGTGGGGGTAACAATATCTGTAATACCCAACTCTTTTGCCTTTGATACGGCAGAACTTATTCCCCGGGCTTTGAACGATCCGGTTGGATTACCCGATTCGTCTTTCCAGAACACCGGGTTGTCAGTATCTTCATGAAATAAGTTTTTTAGCGGCATTACAGGGGAAAAACCTTCGCCAAGGGTAACAATGTTTGAAGGATCAATTACTGGTAAAAATTCCTGATACCGCCACATGGTTGCCGGGCGGTTGGCAAACAGTGCTTTTGGGTCGATTTTTAGGGGCAACGTGTAACTGGCAAAAAGTGAAGACTTACAGGATTCGTTGAGGCAAACGGTCTGAACAACATTTGCAGCATACCGCGTGCCGCATGCCGGGCATTGTAAATCTTCGATAAGTGATAGTTTCATTTTAAGAGCTGGATTTTTTTGTAAATGTATCAGCTGAACGGCTTGGTCTGTTATACAGTTTACTGATATGGCATCAGTATTTATGATAGCTTCATCACTTATAAAAAACTATTATTTAATGAGGAAAAAAGGCTTAATTTTACCCTTGCCTAAACCATTGCCTGTGCTCTCATTAAGTCATCTCGTCTTTTTAGAAGTTGCTGCCAACCTTAGTTTTTCTAAGGCGGCCAAAGCATTGTATATCAGTCAGCCTGCGATAAGCAGACATATCCATTTGCTGGAAGGACAGTACAACTGCGCCCTTTTTGAACGTAAGGGAAATAGTATCCAGCTCACCGTCATCGGTGAAACAATCTATAAATATATCCAGGAAGCAAAAGAAATTCAGCGGAAGATTGAATTTGAGGTAAGCACCTTAAAACAGGAAGCAGAAGCTGCGGGGAACCTTAAGCTGGGGGCAAGTACTACTGTATCACTTTATATCATTCCTTCTATTCTTTCTGCTTTTCATCAAACCATGCCTAAGATTGATATTCAGGTAGTAAACAGAAATACCGAAAATATTATCACAGCGCTGCTGAATAAACATATTGATGTGGGAATTGTAGAAGTGGAGAATAAAATCAACCTGGTAAATTATGATTACTTCACTTCAGATAAGGTAATTGCTGTTTGTGCGGCTAAAAGCCACCTGGCTAAAAATGCAAGGTTAACTATTGGCGAATTGCTGGATACGAATGTCGCCCTGCGTGAAGTTGGTTCAGGTACATTGTCTGCCCTGACAAGGGAACTGGCGAAAAATGATATCTCGGTTTCTGATTTAAAAGCGAAAGTACGGTTGGGCGGAACTGAAGCTTTGAAAAACTTCATACTGGCAGACCTGAGCCTGGGTTTCCTTCCACAGAAAGCCGTCACCAAAGAATTGATGAACGGCGATCTGGTAGAAGTATACATTGAAGGGCTGGAAATTAAACGTGATTTCTTCTTCCTGACCAGGATCGGGGAGAACTTTGACCTGATTAAAAAATTCATCCGCTTTTCCCAACGCTCCATTGTGCCGGGTAGCTAATTCCCGTTGATCAGTACGGGTGCGCCTTTTCCGCTTCCCATTACAATAATTTTGCTGTTCGGCGATAAAGCGATTTCTTTTTGTGCTTTGATAGCCTCGTACTGCAATTGTTTATCACTCAATCCTGTGGACAGTATCTTTTGATAATCTGCAATACCCTGCGCTTCTACACGTTTACGTTCTGCTTCCTGCTTTTCTTTTTGCAGCACAAAGATCATTTTCTGGGCATCCTGTTCGGCATTGATTTTCGATTCAATGGTTTTTTTTACCGACTCAGGAAGGGTAATATTCCTTACCAGCAGCTGTTCGAGCACCATGCCCCTTTTTGCAAAGCTCTGGTTGATGGTCCTAAAGATCTTATCCTGGAATTCCTGGCGTTTGGTAGAATAGAGGGCTACGGCTTCGTACGACACTGCATTGTCGCGAATAGCAGTTCTGGACACCGGACGCACAATTTTATCGAGGTAATCACCCCCAATCTGCCGTAGGATTTTAGGTGCTTGTGACGGACTTACTTTAAACAAAACGGAAAGGTCTATAGTTACTTCCAGGCCATCGGCAGATAGTACACGAATGGCATCATCACCAGCTTTCATTCCTTCATCATGTACAGCAGACATGGTGTAGTTTTGTGTTTTTACGTCAAACGGGGTGATCTCGATCAGCGGATTTACCACATGCAGTCCGCTGTATAAAACATCGTTATCAACCTTTCCAAAAAGGGTTTTTACGCCTACCTGCCCGGTATCTATTTTTTTAAACATAGACGTGAAGGCACCTAGTAAAATAAGTACTGTTCCTGTTATCTGTACGGGGGCACCAAAACGCGCATTCTGATTATCCTGTCTTGACAGGATAAAACCGGCCATCAAAATGATGAGGCCAACTACTATTAAAAACATGATGTATAAAATTTAGATGATGAATAAATGATTGTTTGTCCCAGGCGGGACCATACTAATGATTTCATTATTTCGAGCTATGTAACACCATGGCACAATTGGAATGCCGGATAGCGTACAGGTTGCACTAGCACAGTTCTTTTGTGTTTAAAGCCGCTTTTTTTCTACTCAGCGCTTGCTGACCAGACCTTTACCTAACCAAAATGGTAAGGTGTATTTCCATTTTGGTTAGGTGAGTTTTTTATTTTGAAAGGACGCATTGCTACTTTGAAAGGACGCATTTCCATTTTGGAAGGCTGTAAAATTAATCCCTATATTGTCTTTTCATTTTTTCCGCTATGTATAACCAGAGAAATTTATCCTTCACCATATTTTTAACAGTACTTATCCTGCAGTTTGGTAACCTCAACGCGCAAGGGGTAAAAAAGAATCTCAATATCGTTTTCATTGGCAACAGCATTACACATGGTTCTGGTTTGCCCGATCCTGCAACACAGGCGCCGCCGGTAATCGCTGCACAGCAGTTACGGGAAATAAAGGGGATGGGAACCATACAAATGACGAATGTTGGAAAAAGCGGATCTACAACGTTAGACTGGCTGCCAAAAAACAACAAGTTATTCCCCACAGCTGAGAAGGCGGCAGATGCTTATGCTAAAGACAGCGCGGCTACATTGCTTTTTTCATTGGTGCTGGGAACAAATGACAGCGCAATTAAAGGACCGCATGGTGCGCCTGTTGCGCCAGACGATTATCATTCAAACCTGATGAGCATTGCCGACAAGCTGCTGACGGAATATCCTGGATGTAAACTTATTATTCAATACCCCACATGGTACAGCGAAAACACCTATAATACCTCTAAATACCTAAAGGAAGGTTTACAACGCCTTCAATCTTATTTTCCCGAAATTGACGGGGTAGTGAAGGGTTACGCAGTTTCACATCCGGGCAGGGTATTCGCCGGCAATAAAAAAGTATTCAGCTACTTCAAAAAACACCCGGCCCTTTTTCAAAATGAAAAGGGACAGCAGGGCATCTTTAATCTACATCCTAACCCTGAAGGAGCTGCGGTACTTGGTACTTTCTGGGCAAAAGCCATTGATAAGGCATTATATTAAATTACCCGATGGGTACGCCTTTAAAGCTGAACCGTCAATCCAAAAGTGTAAATCGGTAAAACCTGATAAATGACCCTTCTCATCGTATTGTTGTGTATCCTGCTGCTAATCTTGCTGGTCTCTGTATTCAGGGTAAACGCATTTTTAGCCTTTCTGCTTGTCGCTGTTATAGCGGGCATCTGGCTCGGTATCCCTTTAAATAAAATTGCAGGCTCAGTAGAAAAAGGTATTGGTGACGTGCTGGGCTCTCTGGCAATTATTATCACCATTGGCGCAATGCTTGGAAAACTGGTTGCAGAGAGCGGTGCAGCCCAAAAGATTGCTGCGGTGATGATGAATTTCTGCGGTGAAAAATACATTCAATGGGGGGTGGTTGCCACAGGTTTCCTGATCGGCATTCCGCTGTTCTATGGAATTGGTTTTGTACTCATGATACCGCTGATATTTTCCGTAGTATATAAGTACAAACTTCCTCCGTTATACATCGGACTGCCAATGCTGGCTGCCCTTTCTGTGACGCATGGGTTTTTACCACCACATCCTTCCCCCTCGGCATTGGTTATTCAGTTTAACGCCAATATGGGTTTAACGCTGATATACGGTTTGCTGATTGCCATACCTGCAATTATCATTGGAGGGCCTTTATTTTCCCGTACACTTAAACATGTCCACTCTACACCACTGCAGTCTTTTGTTCCCGCAGAATTGCCTGAAAGTGATCTTCCTGGTACTTTTAATAGTTTTTTCACTGCCCTGTTGCCCGTTCTGCTGCTGATCGTGGCAACGGTATTTTCTCTTTATGGAAACAGTTCACCAGTGATCAGCAACGTAATTGCGCTGGCAGGCCACGCAGACATGGTTATGTTAACGGCGCTAATAACGGCAACATTCACCCTCGGCATTTGCCAGGGAAAGCAAATCTCGAGGATTATGCATATTTATGCCGAATCGATAAAGGATGTGGCACTTATCTTATTGATCATAGGTGGTTCAGGAGCGCTGAAACAGATACTGGTAGACAGTGGGGTAAGCGGACAAATTGCAGAACTGTTAAAAGGACTGAACATCCAGCCGTTATTTCTTGGCTGGTTAATCACAGCAGTAATCAGGTTTGCCGTAGGATCGGCTACTGTAGCCGGATTAACTACTGCTGGTATTATTTTGCCATTGATGCTGGCCACGCATACCAATCCAAACCTGATGGTACTGGCAGTAGGCGCAGGAAGTTTAATGTTCTCTCATGTAAATGATGCAGGATTTTGGATGTTTAAAGAATATTTTAACCTGAGTTTGAAAGATACCTTCAGATCCTGGGCCTTGATGGAATCGATTGTTGGCACGATAGGCCTGATTGGTGTACTTTTATTAAATCAAATCTTATAATATAATAACATGGAAACTTTTGATGCAGATGAGCAATTTGAAAAATTAGGACTTACATTGCCACCGGCACCAACGCCGCTTGGGGTGTATAAGCCTTACCTGGTAGACGGAAAGTATCTTTACCTGTCTGGCCATGGTCCTGTAAATAATGATAAGAGCCTGATTATTGGCCGTATAGGTGCAGATCTGGACAAAGAAGAAGGTAAACTTGCCGCAAGGCAGGTGGGTTTAACTATGCTCTCTACCATCAAAACCAACTTCGGAACTCTAAACCGTATCAAACGTGTAATAAAGGTTTTAGGAATGGTAAACTGTACGCCTGATTTTGAGAAACACCCTTATATCATTAATGGCTGCAGCGAGCTTTTTGCACAGGTTTGGGGAGAAGAAAATGGAATTGGTACCCGCAGTGCGGTCGGTTTTGGCTCTCTGCCAGATAACATTCCGGTAGAGATTGAAGCTTTATTTGAACTACATGACTAACGATGCGGAAAAGGAATGGTACCTGCTGAACGATGCCGATCAGCTGGATTCTCCTGCTCTGCTGTTTTATCCTGAAAGGATAGCCGCTAATATCGCCAGACTGATTAGCAGTATTGATGATATCAGTCGTTTAAGGCCGCATGTGAAGACGCATAAAAATGCGGAGATAACCAGAATGATGATCAACGCGGGAATCACTAAGTTTAAATGTGCAACAATAGCGGAGGCAGAAATGCTGGGTATATGTGGGGCGGCGGACGTATTGCTTGCCTATCAGCCGGTTGGACCAAAGGTTAACAGGTTTATCGCATTGATGAAAAGCTATCCTGCTACGCATTTTTCATGCCTTGCAGATCATCCGGATACGGTAAAGGTTATGGCAGATGCAGCATTGGATGCAGGTTTGGAAATTGATCTCTATCTCGATCTCAACGTAGGGATGAACCGTACAGGCATTATCCCGGATCAATCAGCTGTTGCCCTTTATCGGTTAATTGATCAACAGCCAGGAGTACGCATATTGGGTCTTCATGCTTATGATGGCCACATCCATGACGCAGATTTTGCATTGAGAAAGGAAAAATGGCAGCATGTTCTTCATCTTATTTTAGCGCTTGAAAAAGATCTCATTACAGCAGCTTTACCACAACCGGTAATTATTGCCGGTGGTACGCCAACGTATCCCTTATACGCTGCGCTTGAAGGTATAGAATGTAGTCCCGGGACTTTTGTTCTATGGGATAAAGGTTACCAGGAAACCTGTGCAGAGCAGGAATACCTGACTTCGGCACTGTTGCTTTGCCGGGTAATTTCACTTACAGGCGTAACAACATTTACTGTAGACCTGGGGCATAAGTCGGTAGCGGCTGAAAATGAACTGGCACGCAGGGTGTATTTTTTAAATGCTGCTAACGCAAAGTTTATCGGACAGAGCGAGGAGCATCTTGTTCTGGAGCTCGGTGATGGGCATGGTTTTAAACCAGGTGACATATTGTATGGCTTGCCTGTGCATGTTTGCCCAACAGTGGCATTGTACGGCAGCGCCCAGACTATAGAACAGCATCTGATAACCGGAGAGTGGAAAATTATGTCAAGGGAGAGAAAAATTAATATTTAGTTTGAAAAATCATGTTTACAATAGATGCACACCTCGATTTAAGTATGAACGCGCTGGAATGGAACCGCGACCTGCGATTGCCGGTTTCATCTATCAATGAGCGTGAAGCAGGATTGACAGATAAGCCAGACAGGGGAAAGGCGGTAGTTTCTCTTCCAGCTTTAAGAAAAGGAGATGTTGGCCTGGTTGTAGCTACCCAGATTGCACGTTATGTTGCCCCAGGAAATACCCTGCCGGGATGGCATTCGCCAGAACAGGCTTGGGCACAAACACAGGGGCAGGCCGCCTGGTACAAAACTATGGAAGAGGCAGGAGAAATGGTGCAAATTAATAACCTGGAAAGCCTTGAAAAACATGTATTGTTATGGCAAAACGATACCCCGGCCGAAGTTAAACCTGTAGGATATATCCTCAGTCTTGAAGGTGCCGATTCACTGGTAACAGTAGATTACCTTAAACGGGCATATGAGTATGGGCTGAGAGCTGTCGGACCAGCACATTACGGGCCTGGCAGATACGCGCAGGGGACTGATGCTACTGGATTAATGGGATCAAATGGGCACGCACTTTTAAAAGAAATGGAGCGGCTGAATATGATACTGGATGCTACGCACCTGTGTGATGATAGTTTTTGGGAAGCTCTTGATCATTTTAATGGGCATGTGTGGGCGTCTCATAACAATTGCAGGGCACTGGTTAATCATAACCGTCAGTACAGCGATGCGCAGATCAGCGCGCTGATAAAAAGGGGTGCGGTGATTGGCCTTGCGCTTGATGCCTGGATGATGGTGCCCAACTGGGTCAGGGGAGTGTCTACACCTTTGAATATGCAGTGCAACCTTGAAGTAATGATTAACCATATGGACCATATTTGCCAGATCGCAGGCAATACATTACATGTAGGTATAGGATCAGATCTTGACGGAGCCTTTGGTCGCGAGCAATGTCCGTATGATATAGAAACCATTGCTGACCTCCAAAGTATTCCCACACTTCTTGAAAAAAGAGGTTATACGCAACAGGATGTGCTCAATTTAATGAGCGGAAACTGGCTGCGCTTTTTAAGAAAAGCCTGGGCAGTCTGAATAGTTTTCTCCACAAAAAAGGGGTTATCCACAATTTAATGTGGATAACCCCTTTTTTGTGGGGAAAACCCGGCAAAGCACTTATTTATTTGAATTAATATTGTGTTATCAAGGTTGTCAGGAAACATTATAATGAATAAAGAAAAGGCAATTGTGAAATATATTTTTGGCGGTTTTAATCAAAACTGTTAATTTTCAAACAATTTAAGATTTATTTAAGCCAGTGACATTTTTTTTGGTTTATCAAACCAAATTGAGATTGATATTCTTTTTACAAGAAGGAGCTAGTTTGATATCAGACCGTATTGAATGAATATGATGGACACTAAAGGAAAAATTAAATTAAACTATCCTGACGAATTCAGGATAGCCTGTAAAATCAATAATTTGAAACATGAAGAGTTAGTTCAATATTTTATTGATCATGTTTCCTTTTACGCATTTATCGGAGGGGAAATGGATCCCCAATATATGTGGGCTACAACGGTTAATATCGACTGTAAGGAGGTATCTGGCGAGTCGGTTTCACCAATAAGTAATGTAGCAATGCAGGAAATTTCTTTGAGGTATATAAAGGCCCTTACTTCCCTTATAGGTGAAGATAATTTAGGTGCAAGTGAGGGAACCGCCAGGAGTACCCAGGTTATGAAAGATTGGTCTGTAGAGATGCTGCCTTTGACTGATTACCAGGATAATATATATACCGATAGCGGTGACGTATTTAGTCTCACTTTTGATTTTAACCTTTTGTGCAGGCTGAATGGATTGTCTATAGTCAAACTGTTACAATACTTTGTCGATCATATATCCCTGGCAAGGGAACGGGCACTTAATCTCAATAATGAGTTTACGACGGATCCCAGCACCGCAGTATTATTGATATTGCTGGGGGGGCATGGCGACTTGAAAAACCGGGAGCTACCACATCAGGAGACGTACAAAAAATACGGATTAAAGCTGCTTAGGTTGGATAAACAGCAGAAGGGAGAAGATCAGGCGGAAAAAAGAATAATTAATTACAGTACGTTTTATAAGGAATGGTACGATGAGCTCCTCAAAAACTGATGATATGGCGGCTGAAGGGCAATTTGGGGTAAAATATACTGAAGATTTCACCATTGCCTGTACAATAAATAACCTTGAGCATGAGGCTGTATTGCAGTATTTTATTGACAGGGTTTCATTCTATGCATTTAACGGCGGCGACGTAGAAGCGGTATCATTGTGGGCAACGCATATTGTTTTGGATTGCAAAAGAAAAGCCGGTGCAAAAGTTGTTCCCGTCAAAGACAAGCGAATTCAAAAAATCTCGCTCAGTTACATCAGCTTGCTGAGCGATCTAATTAACAATGTTCATCTCTCTACGACAGAAAAGATGAAAGAGAGCATCAGCCTTATGAGCGAATGGGAAGCGGAAATGCCTCCAAATGCCGAATACCCGACTACTTTTTTTACGGACCAGCACAAATCTGTGTTACTTACTTTTGATTTTAACCTGCTCTGCAATATGAATGGCATTGTTGTACAACAGGTACTGCAGTTTTTTATTGATGAAATTTCCCTCCCCCGTCAACGGGCCCTGGGTTTGCCAGAGACTTCAGGAAGTAGTGCAAGTATGTCGTTTTTCGAAATGATTTTGATGAGCAGATCTATGAAAAGCACGAAAAACCGGGCGCTGAAGGAGATTGATCAGCTGTATAACGGGCAGCTGCTTCAACTGGACGAAACTTTAATGGATGAAAATGATGAGGGCAGTAGATTAACCGCTTATCGGGAGTTATATACAAAATGGTATAATTCACTCAGAAAAAAATTGAGCTAGCCAGTTTCGTCTTTATTTTTCACCACCAGTGCAGTGGGGGGCATAAAATCTTTTGGAGACAATCCAAAATGATCCGCAAACACATTAATGTGCTTTAAATTATATTTTGCCGGATTGCTCATATTTTCGACATTTCCAATAAAAGAAGCCTTAACGCCTATGATATAGGCAATATCTTCTTGGCGCAATTTTTTATCAGCTCTTAATTTTCTGACAAAATCGATTACGTGTTGTTCAATAAGATCGAGTTTTACCTTTCCTTCCATTTGTTGGCTAAGTAATTTATATTCTTGATTATAATTTACAGTTATAGACGTAAATAAGTATTTACTGGCGCATTTTTAATTAATTAATTCAGAAATCAAAATGTTTAATCAAAAATTAAAGTCGTGTTAAAAAATATAATTTCTTAAAAATATGCAGTGAATTTATTTGCCGTAAGCGGTACTAAACAGAGAGAGTAGATTTTTGTTTAACTTTTTTGGAGCAATCATAAATATAATCAATTAAAACCACAAAGTTCTAAATTATCAATTATCTTATGTCATTTAAATTTTATCCATATTCTTTATTTGTGTAAATAATTGACTGATAATCTGTTGATTATGAGTTTTATGCCGTTTTGGTGGCGCCAGAGAGCTTTTATCTGTCATGACATGATAGATATGATTATTTTTTTATTAGAATCTATGAAACTTAAAATCCCCGAAATTTCATTCAGTATATTTGCTTGCGTCACGATCAATTAAAAATCTTATGGATAAAACCAGATTTGGTAGGCTGATTGCAAAAAATGCAGATAGCTTACTTATTTCTTTGGCAGGCTTATTTCTGATACTATTCTATACCCGTCATGGTGGGATCGGTGTTTCTCCAGATTCCATTGCCTACCTCAGTGTAGCCAGAAATATAGTTTACCACGGTTTGCCGGTAGATTATAGCCTGAGGCCACTGGTAGATTTCCCGGTCATGTATCCTTTCTTTTTAAGCCTTTGTGGATTTATCGGTAATACTGATCCGCTGTCTGTTGCCACCCTCATCAACGCAGTCTTGTTCGCGGCTGTCATTTTCTTAACAGGCTATCTTATTGATACTTTTAGCAGTGCGGGAAGATTATATAAATGCGTGGTTCTGATGGTGATCGCACTTAGTCCCTCTCTCCTGGAAATATATTCCATGTTATGGTCGGAAACCCTGTTTATCTTTTTGATTGTACTCTTCTTCGCCGTTTTTGCTCAATATCTCAAAAGCAGGTCTGTTTTAACTCTAATAATTAGCGGCGGCCTTGTTTCATTGGCCTGTATTACACGTTACGCCGGTGTAACCCTGATGGGTACAGGGCTGGTGGTGCTGATATTCGATTTTTCGCTGCCCTGGCGCAAAAGGATACAGCACTGCCTTTGGTTTGGCACTGCTGCTGTTTCACTATTGATACTGAACCTTATTCGCAATGCAATGATCATGGGCTCGCTTACCGGTCCCAGGGAGGCAGGTATCCTTTCCCTGAGCGACAATATTGTGTTTTTTGGAAGGGTGATTTGCCGTTGGCTGGCACTGTCTGCTGAACAACCTCAGCTTGTTTCAGGGGCTGCGATTCTGATCTTTTGTGGAATATGTCTGCTGTTTTTCAAGCGCAGCGGGTCACATCGTAATTATCTTGCCGCCGAAAATTGTTTCGCGGCTTTTTTTATAGTGTATACCGTTTTCATCATTGGCATTTCTACCCTGTCCCATTTTGAACAGATCAATAACCGTTTATTGTCACCCCTTTTCATTCCTCTTGTGATTGCCTTAACATCATGGATTCCGGCGGAGTTTAAAAACCTTAAAAGCGGCCAGTACAAAGTTCTGTGCCTGGTACTGCTTTTCATTTTATCTTTTTATGGCTGGCACCAGTATAGCCAACTGGCAGAGATGTACAATGAAGTTAAAGATTCTGGTATTGCAGGATATACCGATGATTCATGGCGAAAATCTGAAACTGCGATTTTTCTTCAAAAACATCCGGACTATTTCAATCCTGAGTTCGATATCTATTCAAACGCGCATGAGGCTGCTTATTTTAACGGAGGTATCACGGCCGAATCTATGCCACATCAAAGGGATACAAAAGATACGGCCGATTTTTTCAGTGAGGATGCGTTTTACCTGATCTGGTTTGATAATTTTTCTGATAACGAACTGATCAAATTTAAAACTATCCTACAAAAGGCAGTAGTGGTTAAACAATATGATTTTAAAGACGGGGATATCTTTTTTGTCAGACCCCGCCATTTTTCACCACAGCAGCGGTAACCATAAGCTGACCGAGGTGGCGCATGGTATGTTCTGCCCCATGGAAAAGTAAGCCTATCACCGTAGAGGGCAGGCCTGCACGTCCTATACCACGATAATCTGCTAATATTTGAGGATCTGTAGCCCTGATTTGTGCAAGGGCCAGTTCAAGTTGTTTATTAAATCGTTCTACCAGTTCGGCAGTAGTGTAGCCATGCGCTGCGTCTTTGCCTTCCTCTTCAAGCTGTGCAAATTGGAAAGGATTAAGTCCTTCGGCCCTGGCATATGTAAATACCCTGTCCAGCACACCACTAAGATGTTGAAGGTGGAATCCTGCGGAGGCCATACCCACTGGCCGTATCCATAACAACGCTGATGGGAAGTCGTTCATAAAGCTGTTCAATTCTTCCCCGGCCTGCATTAATGCATGCGCCACAGGCTGCAACATTGGGCTCACCCCCGGGAGAGGGCCGCGTTGCCAAACTTCTCTTTGTTGTTCCATAATGATCAGTGTTAATCTTTTTTATTGAAGCAAACCCTGCACCTGGGTTCGTAACTTTCTTTTTCTCCAAGCAGGATCCTGGTTTCGCTGGCTACCCGGCGGTAAGAATACATAGCAGGGTTACCACATTTTACACATACTGCATGTACTTTGGTTACCATTTCTGCGATGGCCATCACCGCAGGTACCGGACCAAAAGGTTTGCCTGCAAAATCCATATCCAATCCTGCAACAATTACCCGGATGCCTTTGTTTGCCAGGGTATTGCAAACTTCCGGCAGGCCTTCATCAAAAAACTGTGCTTCATCAATACCTACTACCTGTGTACCCGGCCGCAACAGTAATATAGCGGCAGAATTATCTACGGGAGTGGCGGCAATTGAATTGTAATTATGAGATACAACGGCCGTCTCATCGTATCTTGTATCTGTTGTTGGCTTAAATATCTCTACATTTAGTTTGGCTATTTCGGCACGCTTCAGTCTCCTGATCAGTTCTTCTGTTTTTCCTGAGAACATGGAGCCGCAAATTACCTCTATGCTGCCGCCAAATTCTCCTTTATTATGGTTTTGTTCGCTAAATAACATGGTATAAGATAGGAGGGGGTGTGTGCCTGCGAATATCGAAATTTTGGAGAACTTTAAAGATGTTTTTATCGATAAAAAAGCGGCTTCACTACTGCCGCAATAGGCGAGAGGGCAGGAGCAAGATTGGCAACATACAGAACTATTTGTCTGACAGCTGCGGGATCTCCCTGAATATGGAAATTTGTAGTATTTTTGAATATATTGTTATCAACACAAAATATCAATTTTTCCGTTATACAACTATGATGAACCAGGAAGATATATTCAAAAAAATAGGACAGATACTCAATGAGTTAAAAGACCAGTATCAGTACCTGGCAGAAAATCCGGACGACTTAAATGAACTGGAGCTTGAGCTGTTTCTGGCAAACGCCAGCTTTCTGACTGACCACGTTCAGATTGTAAGAAAATTAAACAGTAAAAAATCCCAGAAAATTTTACCGGAACACACCACGCCTGCAGGGGAAACCATTGAGCGCGAGCCTGTCATATTGTCGACCACGGTAATTGATAAACCAGTTGTACCAGAGCAAAGCGAAGTATTGACCCGCGCAAATGAAACGCTGAATTTACCGGCTGAGGAGACAGTTCATGCTCAACCGTCAATAGAGGAAGATATTTTTAAGCTGGACAATGAACCTTCTACTTTTGAATTCATACTGAGTGATAAACCATCTGTGGATAAGTTTGAATTTGAAGAGAAACCGATCGGTGAGATTTTTGACAGGCCTTTGAGTAAGGAAGAAGAACAAATTATTGCCCAGAAGCAGAAACTGCGTGAACTGGACAGCCTGGAAAGCCAGCTGCCTGAAGAAGACGAGATTGGCCCGGAACCTTTCCTTGTATCTGAACCTGAACTCGAAATGCCTGAAACGGAAACACCTGACCCTGAGCCTGTAGAGGATCCTGAAACAACGGAAGAGCCTGCACCTGTAGAAGAGCCAGAACCGCAGGAAGAAGTTAAGGCCGCAATTGAAGAAGAGGTGCCAGAAGAAGAATTACAAGAAGAAGAATTACCAGAAGAGAAGGCGCCTGAAGAGGAAGAAGAAGAAGTGCCGGAGGAAGAGGTTAAATTCGTGGTAGAGAAAGAGCCAGAAGCCGTGCCTCAAATCCCTGCAGAAGAACCATTTGTTCCTTCGCAATCTAACTTTGTATCCTATGTAGCTCCCTTATCTGAAACACCTGTACGTCCTGAACCTCAGGTTCACACTGCTGATGCAAACCGCCCAGATGATGTTCCGAAGGGTAAACCGACGTTAAATGATATCTTATCGGGCAACAATTCTGCTCGAAACCCAATTAGCACATCAGGCAGAATGCCTGTCAGTGATTTGAAACAGGCTATCAGTTTAAACGACAAGATGCGTTATATTAAGGACCTGTTCAACGGCTATAACCTTGCTTATGCTGAGGCAATAGACCTGGTTAATAAAATGCCCGATTTCAAAACCGCCGATTCGTTCTTGCAGCACAATTATGCCGGAAAAAATAACTGGGCAGCGAAACAGGAAACCGTAGACCAGTTTTATGAATTGTTACATCAACGTTTCCCTGCTAAATAAAGCCCATCCTGTTTGAATCCAATTTCAGGAATATAAACAGCAACACGGTGAAACTCCATAATGAAGATCCCCCGTAACTGATAAAGGGCAGGGGGATACCGATAACCGGGATGATCCCAATGGTCATCCCTATATTGATAAACACGTGAAAAAAGATAATACTGGCCACGCAGTAGCCGTACACACGTGAAAATGTAGAGCGTTGCCGTTCGGCCAGGTTAATCACCCTTAGCAGTAAAAATATGTAGAGGGCAATTACAACAGAACAGCCAATAAATCCCCATTCTTCGCCGATAGTAGAGAAAATAAAATCTGTACTCTGCTCCGGCACGTAACCATATTTGGTTTGTGTGCCTTCCAGAAAGCCCCTTCCTGTAACCTGACCAGAGCCGATTGCAATTTTAGATTGAATAACATTATAACCTGCTCCTTTAGGATCGGTTTTCAGGCCCAGCATAATCTCAATACGTGTACGCTGATGTGGTTCCAGTACTTTCTCGTAAGCCAGTTTTACAAAAAACAAATATGCTATTGCTACAATCGTAGTGATAATCATGGAGAACATCATCTTCTGTTTGCGTTTGTTCTGATAGGCGAAAAATCCACCTATCACTACAATAATGGGTATCAGGATGGAGATCGGTACCAGGAAATCTGCAATAAAAAGGACAATCATACCCAGAAAGATCAGCAGAAAATAACCAGATAAACCTTCCCTGTACAATGGAAACATAAAAGCAAGGAATACTAATGCAGAACCCGTATCAGGCTGAAGCATAATCAGCAAAAGGGGGAAGCATATAATTAATCCTGCAAAAAATATCGATTTTACATCCCTGAATTTAGGATTGAAGTTTCCTACGTAACGTGCTACCAGCAATGCGGTACCAAATTTTGCCATCTCAGAAGGCTGGAGCCTAAAGCTGCCCAATGGTATCCATGCCTGGTTACCGGCCACCTTTCTTCCAACTACTAACACTGCCATCAGCAATAACATGGTAATGCCGTAAACCACAGGTGAGAACACACTGAAGAATTTAGCATCCAGCAGCAAAATAGAAAACCCTACAATTAACGCCGTAATGATGAATATTAATTGTTTACCATAATTACTGCCAAAATTAAATAGTGTAGAGGTTTCCGGATTATAAATAGAAGCGTAGATATTTACAAAACCAATGGCGCACAAGGCAATATAAATCAGTATCGTAATCCAGTCTACATTAAAAAAGAAACGGCCGCCTTGTTGTGTACTCATTTGGTGATTTGCGTTATTTTTTTGGTTTCTGCTACTTTATTTGCCGGGGGTAGTACAGGGATTGGCTTACCTGTGCTGTCTATGGCTTTCGGGGCAATTTTGACCTTCGGCTTTGGAACCTCTGGAAGTACCACTTGTTTTTTCATCCATTCTGCACTTGCAACACGGTTACCTGAAATTTTACCCGTCAGGTATGTTTCTGTGATGTAACTTGCTATTGGCGCCGCATATGCACTACCAAATCCTGCGTTTTCTACAATAACCGCTATAGCTATCTTTGGATTATCACGCGGAGCGAAACCGATAAAGACCGAGTGATTTTTTCCATGTGGGTTTTGAACAGTACCCGTTTTTCCGCACATCAATATTCCTGGTAATGCAGATCCCCTGGCGGTACCATATGGTGCATTCACAGCATCCTGCATCCCATCAATTACAGGTTCGAAATGCGCCGGATTGATATCAACCGAGTTTTTAACCAGATATTCTTTTTTAACATCCTTTTTTTCGCCAATACCTTTGATCAGGTGAGGTTTAATATAATAACCCCTGTTTGCAATTATGGCCATAATATTGGCCATTTGTAAAGGTGTTGTACTCAGCTCGCCCTGCCCGATAGCCAGGGAAATGACAGTGGTATAACCCCAATATTTGCCAAAACGTTTAGTGTATTCTTCCGAGGTGAACAAACGTCCCTTTCGCTCAAAAGGCATATCAAGATCAAGTACACTGCCTACGCCAAATTTCCTGACTTTTGCCTGCCAGCTATCATATGCCGCAATCTTGTTTTTAAATTTGCTTTGCGTCATTAGTTTTTGAAAAACATAACAGGCATAGGTATTACATGATCTTGCCAGTCCGCGTCGCAGTGAAATGTTGCCATCCACGTGTTCGCAATTCACTTTATGGTTTCCTGCCCAATAGGCACCGGGACAATTAAATGTAGTGTTTGGATCAATCACACCTTCCTCCAGCGCAATCAGGTCGTCAAGCGGTTTAAACGCGGAGCCCGGTGAATAATAACCAGAAAGGGGTCTGACAGTAAGCGGCCTGTTTGGCGACCCGAAGATGTCCATATAATTGTTTCCCTGCTGGCGGCCCACCATAAGGTTAGGGTCGTACGTAGGGCTGCTCACAAATGCAAGCACTTCCCCTGTGCTGGGTTCAATGGCTACAATACTTCCCACTTTATTCCGCATCAATTGCTCGCCAAGTTTCTGAAGGTTAATATCCAGCGAAGAAACCAGTGTTTCACCAGAAGTGGCCAGAGTGTCAAACTTTCCGTTCAGATAACTACCCTGCGGGATGTTTTTTGCATTGTAGATGGTGTTCTCTACACCGCGTTCTCCTTGCAGTGCTTCATTATATTGCCGTTCCACACCTGCCTTTCCAATATAATCTCCAGGTCGGTAAAAACCGTTGCTTTTCTCAATATCTTTTTCAGTTACCTCTTTTACATAGCCAAAAAACTGGCCGGCCACGCTGTCAGGGTAGTGCCTTACAGTCCTGTTCTGTGTTTCAAATCCTATAAACCTTGAAAGCCTTTCCTGTAGTGCAGCGTAGATTTGCACTGACAGTTGTTTTTCAAATACGGATCGCTGGTATTTTGATTGGTTGCGCGCCTTATTGAAGCGTCTGTGAAAACCTTTCATGTCAATTCCGATAATCCTGCACAAAGCCAGTGTATCAAAAGGTTTTACCAGGCTGGGCGTAACCATCAGGTCATATACAGGTTCATTTTGAACCAATACCTTGTTGTTACGATCGCGAATAATCCCGCGGGCGGGGAATATGTATTTTTTCCGCAGCACATTGCTGTTTGCAGAAAGGAAGTAGCGGTCGCTCGCCACCTGTATATAGAAAAGTTGCCCTAAAAGAATAAGTGCAACTACTATAAACAGACCTTGTATGATGTATTTTCTATTGAAAAGATTATCCATTTAACGCATTTTTCTATTATAGAAGATGAATTCTATTAATATAACAGTGAATAAAGTAAAGATACCGCTAAGCAGGCATCTTACCAAGGTGTAAGAGAGTTCTGTTAATTTAAAAGCTTCTAATAAGAAAAGTACCAGGTGATGTGCGAAAGTACATAACAGGGCATATAATGAAAACCATTTAAAGCCCATATTACCTAAAGTGGGTTCCGGCTCATCAAAGTTATCACGGCTTACAGTTACCGATATAAATAATATGCGTACAAAAGCCAGTGTAACACATGCTGCGGTATGCACACCCAGGGTATCATAAAACGAATCCAGTGTTAATCCTGTACCAAATGCGATGATATACAACAGCAGGTTAGGCATTCTAAAAGGCAGCAGCAACAGGAAAAGGATATATGTAAAAGGTGTGGCCAGGTCATAGAAACTCAGGTTCCTTAACAGCAGAACCTGTACCGAGAGGAGGATAAACCACCTTACCACATTAATTACTATGAGTCTACTGTTCATTGGGCAATTTTGATTCTAATTCCTTTTCTTCCTGTGCCAGTTTATCTTTGATAACGTATACGTATTGTAAAGTACTGAAATTGTTAAATAGCCTGGTCTCGATGGTCATGAAGTTATCTCCCGTAGACACTGCTTTGTTGCTAATGGCACCTACAAGAATACCTGGTGGAAAGTTACCGAAACCTGAAGTGACTACTGTATCCCTCAGCTTGATCTGAAAATGGTTTGGAATATCTTTAATGAAGGCCTTCCTGTAATCTGAATTACGGTCGCCCCATACCAGAGAACCCAGCGCTTTTGTAGATTTGATACTTACACTGATTTTGGTGTTCTTATTTAATAGTGATTCTATCGTTGCCAGGTGCGCAGACACATCCCTAACCAGCCCCACAACACCTTTTCCGGCAGAAATCACGGCCATTCCACTTTCAATGCCGTCTACAGACCCCTTATTAATAGTAATGATATTGTTTCTGAGGGTAATAGAGTTTTTGATTACCCTTGCTGCCAGATAAGTATATTGCACGTGGTTTACCGTATCCTTAACAATTGTGTTTTTAGCGCTGTCGATAGTTGTCATTGCCAACAAACGGGTATTGAGCTTTGCGTTCTCACGCGCCAGACTGTCATTTACCTCACCAAGGTTCATATATCGCTTAAAAACGTTGAGTCGTTCATAAGCATGTCCCACAACCTCATTAGTAGAGTTGAATGTAACGCTTCGCTGGTAAGTGTTATTCTTGACAGTGAGGATAATCCCTATGGTAAAAAAAATGACAAACAGGAAAAATGCGTTATATCTGTTTATGAAAATCCAAAGGTTACGCATAATTCTTTAATCTGTATTGGAATTCAATCCCTATCAATCAATTTTGTGAAAGCTAAATATAAGCGTATAAAGCTCTTGATAAAATTATTTATTGAAATCTGCGGGAGTGTTCAGTTCAAAAGGAAAATGTGAGAACAACCCGATGGGCGAACTCACATTTTATAGCTTTATTAATCTTACTGCATTAAAAACTTATAACTGCCAATGTTTTTAAGGGCGATACCTGTACCACGAACAACCGCACGCAAAGGATCTTCCGCTACGTGAACAGGAAGTTTTGTTTTAGCAGCCACCCGTTTATCCAGTCCGCGTAATAGTGCGCCACCTCCTGTAAGATAAATACCTGTCTGGTAAATATCTGCAGAAAGTTCTGGTGGGGTAATTTCCAATGCTTTCAGAATTGCTTCTTCAATTTTGGAGATGGACTTATCCAGGCAGTGTGCAATTTCAGTGTATGAAACAGTAATCTGCTTTGGAACACCTGTCATTAAATCCCTTCCCTGAACTGCGAAGTCTGCAGGCGGGTCAGATAATTCAGGTAAAGCAGCACCTACTTCAATTTTAATTTTTTCTGCGGTACGGTCGCCAATCATGATGTTATGCTGACGGCGGATATAGTTTACGATATCAGAATCGAAGTTATCTCCTGCAACACGGATCGACTGGTCGCATACAATACCTGACAGGGCTATTACAGCAATTTCAGTAGTACCACCGCCTATATCAATGATCATATTACCCATTGGCTCCTCTACATCGATACCAATTCCTACCGCAGCAGCCATAGGCTCGTGGATAAGGTAAACTTCTTTAGCTCCTGCAATTTCTGCAGAATCCCTTACGGCACGTTTCTCTACTTCAGTAATACCAGAAGGGATACAGATAACCATTCTTAACGAAGGGAACATCCAGCCTTTTCCACCGTTCAGCATGCGTATCATGCCTTTGATCATAGCTTCTGCAGCATTAAAATCCGCAATAACTCCATCTTTAAGAGGTCTTACCGTACGGATATTATCGTGCGTTTTTCCTTCCATTTGCATGGCCTGACGACCAATTGCGATAATTTTATTTGTTTGTCTGTCAAAAGCAACTATTGAAGGCTCATCGACAACCACTTTATCATTATGTATAATCAGGGTGTTGGCGGTGCCTAAATCTATGGCAACCTCTTGTGTGAACCAGTTAAATAAACCCATTTATAGGTGATAAGTTATGTATAAAAATTCTGTATACTAATATTAATGTAAAACTACGTCTTTTTATTGTATTCGCAGTTAAATAATTAGTGCTTAAAATGTCTGATGCCAGTGGTCACCATGGCAATACCTTTTTCATTTGCCATGTTAATTGAGTCGGCATCTTTGATTGATCCTCCAGGTTGTAAAACGGCCGTAATACCAGCTTCAGCCGCGATTTCTACACAATCCGGGAATGGGAAGAAGGCATCTGATGCCATCACAGAACCAACCAGGTCAAAGTTAAAATCATTGGCTTTCACAATCGCCTGTTTTAATGCGTCAACCCTTGACGTTTGACCCACACCACTTGCAAGCAATGTGTTATTTTTTACAAATACAATTGTATTTGATTTGGTATGTTTAACAATTTTATTGGCAAAGAACAGATCTTTCAGTTCATCGGCAGCAGGGCTTTTTTCTGTTACCGTTGTCATTTGATCAGGACCTTCAATGATCAGGTCTTTGTCTTGCTCAATTACGCCATTCAATAAAGTCTTAAACTGTTTCGTACTCAGTTCAACTTCGTTACGCTGAAGGATAACCCTGTTTTTTTTCGCTTTAAACAGTTCTACTGCTTCTGGCTCGTAAGAAGGGGCAATCAGCACTTCAAAAAATAATTTATTGATCTCAGTAGCGGTAGCCAGGTCAATTTCACGGTTAGCAATAAGTACACCACCAAAGGCAGATACTGGGTCACATGCCAGTGCATCGTCCCATGCCTGTTTGATAGTTTCCCTTGAGGCTACACCACAAGCATTGGTGTGTTTAAGGATAGCAAATGTGGGCTCCTGGAATTCATCGATCAGGCTCACAGCCGCATCAACATCAACCAGGTTATTATATGAAAGTTCTTTTCCGTTCAATTTGGTAAACATAGTATCCAGATCACCATAGAAAATACCTTCCTGATGAGGGTTTTCTCCGTAACGCAAAGTTTTTGCAGTATTAATACTTTGTTTGAATACAGTTAGCGGCTCTTCGGTATTGAAATAGTTGAAGATTGCTGTGTCATAATGTGACGAGGTATGGAATGCTTTTTTTGCATAAGCTTTACGCTGTGCCAGGGTAGTTTCACCGTTCTGGTCTTCCAGCTGTTGTTGAAGGCCTGCATAGTCGTCTTTAGATGCAAGGATAACTACATCATTAAAGTTTTTGGCTGCTGCCCTGATCAGGGAAATACCACCGATATCAATTTTCTCGATGATTTCTTCTTCAGCGCCGCCAGCTTTAACTGTCTCTTCAAAAGGATAAAGGTCAACAATTACCAGGTCAATTTCAGGAATTTCATATTCCGCGATCTGTGCTTTATCTTCGTTCAGTGCCCTGCGGTTCAAAATACCACCGAAAACTTTTGGATGCAAAGTCTTAACCCTTCCTCCTAAAATAGAAGGATATCCTGTAAGATCCTCAACAGCAGTAACAGGTAAATTCAGGTCTTTAATGAACTGTTCTGTACCACCTGTAGAAAATAACTGAACACCTTGCTGCGAAAGCAGGCGTACAAGTGGTTCCAGGCCATCTTTGTAATATACTGAGATTAAAGCGTTTTTGATCTTTATTTGTTGACTCATCTGGTGTTATTTTTTGAGCCGCAAAGTTACCCGTTTTTCTGTTAATGTCAAACGATTATTTATAGTATTATAGAGAGGCCCGGACGCTGTATTCCTGAGCCGCAAATACTATTTCTGTATTTTTTTTATGATGCTTTCCACCACACGAGGATAGTGTTGGTGTTCAAGTTGTTGGCCTTTAAATTTTAACATTTCCAGGTTGTCTCCTTTGTCAATTTTGTATTTAGCCTGGTAGATAAACTCGCCATCGTCATATATTTCATTGACATAATGAATGGTGATTCCGCCTTCGGTTTCCCCTGCTGCAAGTACTGCTTTGTGTACATGATCGCCGTACATTCCTTTGCCGCCAAATTTTGGAAGGATAGCAGGGTGGATATTCACTATGCGTCCCGGATATTCAGCAATCAGGTTTTTTGGAATGAGCCATAAGAAACCAGCCAGTACTATCAGGTCGATGTCCAGGTTACGGAGCAGGTCTACAATATGTGATGTCTCATAAAATTCCTTTCTGTCAAAAATATGGGTTGGTATTTCAAAGTTATCCGCACGCTGTAATACATAGGCGTCAGGGTTATTTGTCAGCACCAGGGCAATTTCAACATCAGGGCTGTGTTTAAACAGTTCCATGATTTTCTGGGCATTGGAACCCGAACCGGAGGCAAATATGGCAATACGTTTTTTCATCTGTACAGAGGGTTTCAAAAGTGATTAAGCTGGAAGCACCGGTTTTTACACAATTAATTGCTGGTCAAAAATAGCATTTTAAGCATTCATTAAAAGAGTTTGGTGAGAATATGTTTCAGCAGTGCCTATACCATCATGCCTTAAATGTTTATCAACTTTAATTACAACCTGGTTCAAAGGGATTTCAATGTAGAACAAATCAAGGCAGGTACCTAATCAAATCCTAATTCGCGGCAAAGGCAGGTCAAGTGGAAGTTATCTCAAAGTCAAGTCGACTATTGGGGCGCTTTTGTACCGTATTTGTTCCGGGGTTGATCCGGTACGTTATCGGTTATCTGGCGGACCAACTACGCTTCTCTAGCGGCATAATGATGGTCCAACTCTTCTTTCATCTACCTTTTGATATCCACTTGTCTTCTATTTGGCTAAAATCAGGTGTGTGCTAAATATGTGTCAGGCTAAAATCTGGTATCTGCTAAATACGTGAAGGTCAATATTTAAGAATATTTAAATTATTTATGATATCGTTTTGCATATTTAAAACTTAAGTTCTATATTTGCAGTCCGAAAAAAAGAGAACGATAAGGGTAAAAAGGGATTCGGGACGTAATCACCAATACCTGAATTATATAAAATATTATTATACTAAAAAATGGCAAATCATAAATCATCTTTAAAAAGAATAAGAGCAAACGCTACTAAACGTTTACGTAACAGGTACCAAGCAAAAACAACGCGTACTTTTATTAAAAGATTACGTGCTTCTGTAGATAAAACAGCAGGACAAGAGTTATTGCCTAAAGTAATTTCTATGCTTGATCGTTTGGCTAAGAAAAATGTTATTCACAAAAACAAAGCTGCTAACAACAAATCTAAATTGACAAAATTTGTTAATGGTTTAAAATAGGTTTAAGTTTACAATATTGAAACGGGATAGGCAATCGCTTATCCCGTTTTTTTGTTTATGATAAATTATGAACAACGATTAAATATTAAGTCCCTGGCAGAAGCAGACCGGCCCAGGGAAAAATTAAAATTTCGCGGACGCAGGCATCTTACCGATGCAGAGTTAATTGCGGTCACAATTGGATCTGGCAGTAAAAATGAAACTTCTGTAGAGCTGAGCCAGCGCATCCTGAACGCCTATGGGAATGACCTGTCCCTCCTGGGAAATGCCTCTATTCCTGATCTTGCCAAATTTTATGGCATGGGCGAAGCAAAGGCCCTGGCTATTATTGCTGCTTTGGAGCTTGGTCGTCGCAAGGCGGAAATCACCACAAAACACAGAAAAAAAGTACGCGGCTCAAAAGAAGCGTTCAATGTGCTGCAGCCAGCACTTGCAGATCTCAATCAGGAAGAATTCTGGATACTTATGCTTGATGCTGCCAATGGTGCCATCAATAAAGTAATGATAAGCCGGGGTGGGCGTGCCGGAACAATGGCTGATCCCAAAGTGATTTTTAAAAAGGCGCTTGACTATGATGCTGCCTATATTATACTGGCCCATAACCATCCTTCTGGTAACCTGAAACCCAGCGAAGAAGATATCAGACTTACCAGGAAACTCGCGGCGGCAGGGTTAACAATGGACCTGCCTGTGGTTGACCATTTGATTATTACCAGTACTGCTTACCTCAGCATGGCTGATGAGGGATTAATGTGAGTGCAATTTTTACCTCTTTAACTGGGAATACATGCAGTGCAAGGCATTATTTATATCTTTGCATTTTAGATGAAACTATAAGATGAAAATATCATACAATTGGCTTAAACAATTCATACATACAGATCTCAATCCACAAGAGCTTTCGCTCATACTGACCAATATAGGTCTTGAAGTTGAAAGCCTTGAAAAAGTACAACCCGTAGTGGGTGGTCTTGAGGGACTGGTGATTGGTCATGTGCTTACCTGTGTGCAACATCCTAATGCCGACAGGCTAAGGGTTACTACCGTAAATCTAGGTGCTGAGGAGGCCATACAGATTGTTTGTGGTGCGCCAAATGTGGCCGAAGGACAGAAGGTTGTGGTAGCCACTGTAGGTACTACGGTATATCCAAACGAAGGGGAACCTTTCCAGATCAATAAATCCAAGATCAGAGGGGAAGTGTCTGAAGGAATGATTTGCGCAGAAGACGAAATCGGACTTGGTGGATCACACGCGGGTATTATGGTGCTTGATGAAGACGCTGTACCTGGAACACTGGCCAAAGAATATTTCAAAATGGAAGATGACTTTCTTTTTGAAATTGGTTTAACACCAAACAGGGCTGATGCTGCTTCACATCTTGGCGTTGCCAGGGATTTGGCTGCTTATCTGAGAACTGAACTTAAAATGCCTGACATTTCTGGTTTCAAGGTGGACAATGAAAACCTGTCAATCGCTGTTGATATACAGGATACAACTGCCTGTCCGCGTTACAGCAGTGTGTCTATCAGCGGTGTAACTGTTACAACATCGCCCGACTGGCTGCAGGATAAATTAAAAGTGATTGGCATCAGGCCGATTAACAATATAGTTGACATCACAAATTATGTATTGCATGACTTAGGTCAGCCACTGCATGCTTTTGACGCAGATGAAATTGCAGGCAAACAGATTATTGTGAAACATGCTACCGACAAAGCCCGCTTTGTTACACTTGATGGTGTCGACAGGGAATTGCTGGCTACTGACCTGATGATCTGTGATGCAGAAAAACCGGTAACTATTGCGGGCGTCTATGGCGGTAAAAATTCTGGGGTAAGTACTACTACAACAAATATATTCCTGGAGAGCGCCTATTTTAATGCGGTTTCGGTGCGTAAAACATCAAAACGCCTGGGATTGAAAACTGATGCTTCCTTCCGTTATGAAAGAGGGACAGATCCTGAAATGACTATTGTAGCGTTGAAACGCGCGGCACTACTGATCCAGGAACTGGCTGGAGGTACAATATCTTCGGCAGTAGGTGATTATTATCCACAACCGGTTGCACCATTTGATGTGGAAGTGAGCTATAAAAATATCACTGGCCTTATTGGTGCTGCTATTCCTGATGCTGAAATTAAAAGTATCATTACTTCGCTGGGCATTACCGTTGCGGCGGAAACTGCTGAGGGGTTATCTTTACAGGTTCCGAGCTTTAAAGTAGATGTTACCCGCGAGTGTGACATTACGGAAGAGGTTTTACGAATTTATGGGTACAACAATATAGAAATCCCTTCAAAAGTGAATTCTTCATTGTCGTTTACCACCAAGCCTGATAAGGAACAAACACAACATGTGATTGCTGATATGTTAACGGCAAATGGATATCTGGAAATCATGTGTAATTCACTGACTAAGGATACTTACTCTAAGAATAAGGATGAAGCGGTAAAAATACTGAATGCTTTGAGTATAGATTTAAATGTGATGCGCCAGAGCTTGCTCATGCCGGCACTGGAAAGTATTGCCTATAACCAGAACAGGAAAAACAGTGACATTAAATTTTATGAGTTTGGCAAAACCTATCATTTGATTAATGAAAAGTACGTTGAGCGCCCAAGGTTATTCATCACAATTTCCGGTGCTGAAGCCCCTGAGTCGTGGAGCCAGAAATCTGCTCCTGTAAGTTTTTACCATATCAAAGCTGCGGTTGATGCTATCATGGGCAGGTTGGGTATTGCCAATTATCAGACTGAGGAGGTGAGTGACGAAAATTTTGCCTTTGGTTTGAAGTATTTCAGAGGGCCACAGCCAATTGTTACTTTCGGTGCCGTAAATGCTGCTGATAAAAAACTGACAGGTGTGGACAGGGATGTGTATTATGCAGATTTTGACTGGGCACTGTTATTGGATATTGTAAGAAAAAATAGGGTGCTCAATAAAGAAATACCAAAATATCCTGCGGTAAGAAGGGATCTTTCTATGCTGGTAGATACAGAGGTTACTTTTGATACCCTGAAAACCATTGCTTTTAAAACGGAAAAGAAGTTGCTGAAAAGTGTGCAGGTATTTGATGTATACGTAGGAGATAAACTGCCTGAAAACAAGAAATCATACGCATTGAATTTCACCTTGCAGGATGATCAGCAGACCCTTACTGATAAGCAGATAGATGCAGTTATGCAAAAGATTATAACTAACTTAGCACAAACAGCGAAAGCAGAGATAAGAAAGTAAAATTATTTGTTACTTTTAGAAAAATTTCATTGACACAATCAATTTTAATAAGATGTCTTCGGTTGCCGAACAATTAAATTCAGTATTACACAAAACAGCTCGTTTGATAGAGCTTTGTAATGCATTACAGGAAGAAAATGAATTGTTAAAGCAAGAAAATGCGTCTGTCAAGTTAGCCTTAAACGCTTCTAAATTAAAGAATTCTGATCTTGATGAAAAGATGAGGGTACTGAAGCTGGCGAAGAGCATTGAGGGCACAAGTGAGAAGACACTTGATATAAAGCAAAAAATTAACGATTTTGTGCGTGAAATTGATAAATGCGTAGTGTTGCTGAAAAAATAAGAAGTACACCGATTTTGAAACAAAGCTAAGAAATGGGAGAAATCTCGATTAAAATAACTATTTCGGACCGTATCTACCCTTTAAAGGTGAATATGGAAGAGGAGGAAATTGTAAGGCGGGCAGCCAAAATTATTAACGAACGCATAAAGGACTATCAGGAAAATTATGCGGTCAGAGATAAACAGGATTTGCTATCTATGGCGGTATTGCATTATGCAACTGCTGTACTAAGGGTAGAAAATAAAGTGCAGGACCAGGATACTGCAGTAGCTGAAAAAGTTGAAGAATTAGATAGTTTATTGAACGATTTTTTTGCCAAATAAATTGTTTTATTATTTCGATAGCACAAGAAATTTAACCGTTGTTAAGTTTTTAGTTTCATTGTTTAGGTGATTTTGAATGCAAATACTATATTGTGGCTTTTAAGCCGGGGTATGGTAGGTATTCAGGACAACACGCAGGAAACTTTAAACCTAATAACGGTTTTTTGTTTTCAATGGTATAGCAAGCAATAAAATTTGCGTAGGCAGTCAATGAATATAGATTGCTTATGCGGGTTTTTTATATATATATAAATTAAAAATGGAAATAGTAGCAATAATTGGATATATCCTCACCAGCTTAGTAGTTGGTATAGTGGTAGGCAGATATCTGTTGCGCAGCCTGTTGAAAAAACAGGAGATAGCTGCACAGAGTAAAGTGAAAAAAATATTGAAAGAGGCAGAAAGCCATGCTGAGATCTTGAAAAAAGACAGGCTGCTGGAAGCAAAGGAAAAGTTCCTGCAGTTGAAAACTGAGCACGAACACGAAGTAAACACAAAAAATAACCAGATTAATCAGCGTGAGAATGCTATAAAACAAAAAGAGCAGTCAGTGAACCAGCGTGCGGAAAACATGAACCGCAAAGAGCAGGAACTTGATAACCACAAGAAAAATCTGGAAAAACAAACTGATCTTGCTGTCAAAAAACAGGAAGAAGTTGAATTGCTGAAAAACCAGCATGTGAAACAACTGGAAACTATTGCTGGCTTAAGTGCTGATGAAGCGAAAAACCAGTTGATGGAGAATATGAAGCAGGAAGCAAGAACCCAGGCAATGATCCAGGTAAAGGATATTGTGGATGAAGCTAAACTTACTGCAACTAAAGAGGCTAAAAAAGTAGTAATCCAGACGATACAGCGTACAGCTGTGGAAGCTGCCATCGAAAATACAGTATCAATCTTTCATATTGAAAGTGATGAGATAAAGGGTCGTGTAATTGGTCGCGAGGGAAGGAATATTCGTGCCCTGGAAGCGGCTACCGGTATTGAGATCATCGTAGATGATACTCCGGAAGCAATTATCCTTTCGGGATTTGACCCGGTAAGAAGGGAAATTGCGCGTTTGGCATTACACCGCCTGGTAACGGACGGACGTATACACCCTGCACGTATTGAAGAGGTTGTAGCAAAAACAAAAAAACAAATTGAAGATGAGATCGTAGAAATCGGTGAGCGTACCGTGATCGATTTAGGAATCCATGGCCTTCACCCTGAGTTGATCAGGATGGTGGGACGTATGCGTTACCGTTCTTCTTATGGACAAAACTTATTGCATCACTCGCGTGAGGTAGCTAACTTTTGCGCAACGATGGCTGCAGAGCTTGGCTTGAATGCAAAGATGGCAAAACGTGCTGGTCTGTTACATGATATAGGTAAAGTGCCTGACGATAACCCGGAATTGCCACACGCAATTTTAGGCATGCAACTGGCAGAAAAATATAAGGAACATCCTGAAATTTGTAATGCTATTGGAGCCCACCATGATGAAATAGAGATGACTTCAATGATTTCACCTATTATTCAGGCATGTGATGCGATCTCTGGAGCACGTCCCGGAGCAAGACGTGAGGTAGTTGAAAGTTATATCAAACGTTTGAAAGAACTGGAAGAACTTGCTTTATCTTACCCTGGTGTAGAAAAAACATTTGCTATACAAGCTGGTAGGGAACTGCGCGTAGTTGTAGAAAGTGAAAGGGTGACCGATCAGCAGGCAGAATTGCTTGCAGCAGATATCTCAAACCGTATTCAAACAGAAATGACGTACCCGGGACAGATTAAAGTTACAGTGATCAGGGAAACCAGATCGGTAGCTTTTGCTAAATAGATATTCATCTTATTTTTTTGATAAAGCGATAGGCATCCCTATCGCTTTTTTTATTTAAATGTATTTACTTTTACGCCATGAAGAAGGAACGAAAAAGCGCGGTGAAGACAGCACCTCAGAAAAAGGTTGATTTACTTTTTGCGGAATATGCAGCCAGTCACCAGCATCCCTCTAATCAGCTGATCAATTGGGTTTGTATCCCAATAATCTTATTTAGTATTCTTGGGCTGCTCTGGTCTATTCCATTTCCGCATCTGGGATTTTTAGGGACATATAATGGTTTTGTAAACTGGGCTTCTTTTTTCATTGCTATCTCTGGATACTACTATTACCGTCTTTCACCGGTACTTTCCTATATGATGATTTTGTTGGTTTTTGCCCTTTCCCTGCTGGTAGTGCAATTGGAGAAATGGGAAGCGGCCGGTGGGCCTGCAGTGTGGTTAGTTTGTTTGTTAACCCTCGTATTAGCATCTATAGGCCTGTTTATCGGTAAAAAGATAGAAGGTCGGAAGGATTCTCTACGCCAGAATGTTAAGTTCATGTTAATTAGTCCGATCTGGTTGTTAAAATTATTTTTACTCAAAATCGGGGTGAAATCGCATTAAAATGCGGTTAAACATGGATTTAAACGAAATTAAAAAGGAATTAAAAGCGGATTAAAATATAACCTGACTCTAACCCATACTTAACACTGTGGTAATAGATTTGCCTGAACTCTAACAAAGGCAAAATTGAAACCACAACTACAAATTAAAGGAATAATAATTACGCTTATACTGCTGGTAATTATAAGCGTATCCGGGTTCGCCCAGGGTAGCGGAAAGATATCCGGTACAATCAGTGATAAAAAAACAGGTGAAACACTTATTGGAGTAACCGTTAAACTAAAAGGTTCTACCAAAGGCATGGCCACTGACGTTGATGGAAAGTATTCTATCACAGGTTTGGCAAATGGAAAATATACTGTGGTTTATCAGTATATAGGATACACAGGAAAAGAAATCGATGAGGTAGTGGTGACTACCGGTAAAAATACGATCCTAAATGTAATCCTTGAAGAATCTAATTCTCAGAATCTGAATGAAGTTGTCATCAAAGGTTCTTTCAAGAAGGAAACGATCAATGCATTATACGCACAACAAAAGAACAATGCGGCAATTTCGGATGGTATTTCTTCTGAACTGATCAAACGTTCTCCGGATAGAAACACTTCTGATGTATTAAAAAGGGTGAGCGGAACGACAATCCAGGATAACAAATTTGTAGTGATCCGTGGTTTGAGCGACAGGTACAACGCAGCAATGCTTGACGGATCTACTTTACCAAGTACTGAGCCAAACAGAAAAGCATTCTCATTTGATATTGTACCTTCTAACTTAGTTGACAACCTGATTATCAGTAAAACTGCCACACCAGATCTTCCTGGTGATTTTGCAGGTGGTGCGATTCAGATCACTACTAAAGATATACCGGAACAAAATTTCATCTCTTTTGGTGTTGGTGCAGGTTACAATACAGCATCAACCTTTAAAGATTTTAAAAGCGGAACAAGAAATGCCACAGATTACCTTGGGTTTGATAACGGGGGTAAAAAGCTTGGGTCTAATTTTCCAAGCACCACAAGGATCAACAATGGTTTAACGCCGGCACAGAATATCTCTGCTCTAAAAGCACTCCCAAGGAACTGGAGAGTGGAAAATTTTACAGCTTTACCTACACAGAATTACCAATTCACCATTGGGCGGGTTAAAGATCTTAAAAACAATAAGAAATTCGGTGCTTTGGTCTCGTTAACTTACCGTAATTCTCAATCCATTCTAAATGATGTAAAACGTCAGTATTTTGATTTTGACTATAATGATGACGTGTATAAGTTTTCTACCAATATAGGTGCATTGGCAAACTTTGCCTATACGTTTGGCAAAAACAAGATCACGTTTAAAAATATTTATAATAGAATTTATGATGATCAGTTCCTATACAGAACGGGTGTAAATGGTGCAATTTCAAGTAATATCCGGTTTTATGCATTTGACCTGATGCAAAAGTCGTTGTTGAAATCAACTGTTGAAGGTGATCATCAACTTGGAGAGCGTAATGCAAAATTAAACTGGTCTTTAAGTTTCAGTAATGTTTTAAATGATCAACCAGATCAGAAAAAACTGAATTACGCCCAGAATTTATCTGACCCCACTGCACCTTATTCGGCTAATATTACTACGCTTGGAAGGGAAAATGCCAGGTTATTTTCCAGAATGAATGAAAACTCGTATACAGGTGCTGTAAACTATACCTTACCTGTTACATTATTTAATACCAAGGCTACGTTTAAAACTGGTCTTAGTGCTTTGTACCGTGACCGTACTTTTGATGTACGTTTCCTTGGTTCAACGCTTGTTGATTCAGAAATCAGCGAGTTAATCAGGCAGTTGCCTATCAACAATTTGTATTCTACCAGTTTAATTAATGGTGGCAATTTCAGAGTGGCGGAACTTTATAACAGGCTGGACCAGTATACAGCAAATTCGTTAACAAATGCTGGTTACGCAATGCTCGACAATAAGATTGGTGATAAGGCAAGATTGGTTTGGGGAGTAAGAGTTGAACAATTTAACGTAAACCTCACACCAGAAGATGCTGCTGCTGAAAAAGTAAAGCAGAACTATGCTGATGTTTTGCCTTCTGCCAACTTTACCTACAGCCTTACGGACAAAATTAACTTAAGAGCATCTTATTACCGTACTATCGCTCGTCCAGAATTTAGAGAGTTATCGGTTTCCACTTATTATGATTATGAAACCCTTTCAAACTTACAAGGTAATCCTGATTTAAAACGGTCGAATATTGATAATGCTGATATTCGTTTTGAACTTTACCCACAGGCGGGGCAGATTATTTCAATATCTGGTTTCTACAAAAAGTTTAAGAATGCTATTGAAACTTTTAATGATGATGGTACATCCACTAGGACGGTCCGTTATTTTAACTCAGATAAAGCTACTGTCTATGGTGCTGAATTTGAAGTTCGGAAGAGTTTAGATTTTATCAAAGAGACTGATTTCCTTAAAAATACTACTGCTTACGCAAATGTTTCTCTAATTAAATCCAAAGTGAGAAATGACGCAAATACTGGGTTAAATAACGTAGAAGGATCACGTGTTATGGTTGGTCAGGCTCCCTATGTGATCAACGCTGGCTTGTTACATAGTTTCATGGATAACAAATTAACATTTAATGCTCTATATAATAAGGTTGGTCGCAGACTTGCTGTTGCGGCAGGGGCACTTTATGAAGGAGTTTGGGAAGCGCCTAGAAATGTAATCGATTTGCAATTGGGAATGAAAATTCTAAAAAACAAAGGTGAAGTGAAGCTGAATGCAGGTGATCTTTTAAACCAGAAAACCACGTTTTATTATGACATGAATTTCAACAAGAAATATGATGGAGCCAATGGTGATTACACGGTGAGCAGTTTTAAAGCAGGAAGTAACCTGTCGATTGCCTTTTCTTATACCTTTTAATAATAAATCAATACACTGCTCCGTGTAGTGGTGCGCATAATTTTCAAACAACTATTATAATAATAAAAAACAAAAAAAATGAAAAAACAATTATTAGCAACTGCCTTGAGTTTACTTGTGTTTTTCGCAAGTTGTTCAAAAAATGATAACGGTGATGATGATGGTGGAGAGATCGTTCTTCCTACTACAGGTGTAGTTGAGGTAACTGGCGACATTACTACAGCTACAAACTGGACTGCAGATAAAATTTACCTTTTAAAAGGTAATGTATTTGTAACTAACAACGTTACTCTAACTATTGCACCAGGTACAATTATTAAAGGTGATAAAGGCACAAAAGGTGCTTTGATTATCACAAGAGGTGCTAAAATCAGCGCAATAGGTACAGTTGACAAACCAATTGTATTTACTTCTGCTATCGCTGCCGGTGGCCGTACTCCTGGTGACTGGGGAGGTTTGATCCTGTTGGGTAAAGGTATTAATAACCTGGGTACTTCAGTAACAATCGAAGGTATCTCTGACGCAACAGATAAAGCAAAACATGGTGGTACTGATAACGCTGATAACTCAGGTACATTAAAATATGTACGTGTTGAGTATGCTGGTGTTGCTTTAGGACCTGACAATGAGATCAACGGAATCACTTTTGGTAGTGTTGGTTCTGGTACTACTGTTGATTTTGTAGAGGTTTATCGTTCTGGCGATGACGCTTTTGAATGGTTTGGTGGTGCAGTAAATGCAAAACACTTGTTAGCAGTTTCTACATGGGATGATGATTTTGATACAGACAACGGTTTCTCTGGTAAAATTCAATTCGGTATTGCACAACGTCTATCTGGTGTTGCTGACGTTTCGGGATCAAATGGTTTTGAATCAGACAACAATTCTACTGGTGCTAACACAGAACCCCTTACTTCTGCTGTATTTTCTAACATGACAATCTTGGGTCCAGTAGCTCCACTACCTACACCGGTTCCAACTGTTAACGCTAGTTTTCAGCATGCTGCCCAAATCCGTCGTAATTCATCAATCAGTATCTTAAACTCTGTTGTAGCAGGTTATACTGAAGGTGTTTTTTATGATGACGGATTACCTGCAGGTACCGTGAATTCTTCTGCTAAACTATTAGCTGGATCTTCTGTATTTGCAAATAACATTATTGCTGGTTCTAATGGAAAAAGCAATCAGATCAAAGCTTCAAGTGCTGCTACTTTAGCTTTGATTACTCCGTTCTTAACTACAAGTAACGTATTCTCTCCAGATGTATATGCTATCGGTATCTATACCGATCCATTGAAATTTGCTGCAGATCAGGTTCCTGCTGCAAGAGTTGGTATACCTAACTTCACTTTGTCAACAGGTTCTCCTGCGGCTACTGGTGCTTTGTTCACAAATCCAAAAGTAACAGATGCATTTTTTGATAAAGTTGCTTACAAAGGTGCCTTTGGTACTACTGACTGGACTACTGGTTGGGCTAGTTATGATCCACAAACTTTACCTTACACTACCCCGGGTGCTGTAACTAAATAATACTTTCTATTACAAGAACGGCCCGACAGGATTATCCTGCCGGGCCGTTCTTTTTTCAAGTTTTTTCTGAAATATCTATAAATTTTTGTAGCGTTTAAGGTATTGATATCGTTTTAGTTATGAAACAATAATCTAAATTATGAGAACTCAAATTACATTTATTACACTCATTATTGCTGGAACTTTATTAGGCACGTCCTGTTCAAAAAAGAATGATGGGGAACCAGTAGTAATGGTTGATGAAAAGAACCTTACCGGTTGTCCATTGAATGCGGACTGCCAATATCTTTTTACCGAGAGAGCAGATGTAAATTCCGGGCCTGGTACATTTACTACAGGCAGCTATAGGGTGTTTTGGAATAGTACACTCATTGAAGGACGAAGCGCTGTTCTTTATATTAAAGCTCCTATGGCAGGTAATTCATTTAGCTTAAACCAGGCTGATGTTACCAGCGGTAAGGTTGAGCTAAGCCGGTCCTGTCCGGCATGTTACTTTGTTGCTTCAAAAATTGTAGACGGCTATGTAAAGGGCATTAACCTTACTCCTGATAAACCAGCCGATCAGACAAAGTGGATCATTGAAGCCCAGATTATCTTTGATGCAGTTTATGGGCCGTCAGTTAAGGATACTGTATCTGTGAAACAATATTTCTATCCAAACTTTGTTTATAATTAATAATGTCGCTGTATTTGGGGGTTCTTAACATAAGCTTAATATTGAGGAAACATTATTTTAAGTCATATATTAATCAGTGTTAAAACATTGTAATGTGTAAAAGGGCCTCTAATTAGTAAATAAACCCTATTGTTAATCTCTTTTTAATCCCATTTTAATTTAATATTAATTCCGTTCGTTATTAATGTGAACTTAATATTAACGTCATGTTGCAGCTCTATTTTTGAAAAAAAATAATTAGAGGCAACTCATATGAAACGATTTCTAACAATTAATCTCTGTGTTATCCTAACTGCGCTCCTGTTTGTAGGGCTTGGCGCAAATGCACAGGTGACTACGTCCAGTATTAATGGAAAGGTGAAAGATGCAAAAGGACTAGCAGTTCCGGGAGCTAGTGTGTTGGTGGTAAATCTACCAACTGGAACAAAATATGGTGCGGTAACCGGAAATGATGGTTACTTCCGTTTGAACAATTTAAACCCTGGTGGACCGTACAGAGTTACAGTTACCTATATAGGTTACAACAAACAGGAAAAAGAAGTTGGTAACCTTGGACTAGGAGTTGACCAACGGGTTGATTTTGTCCTTTTAGATGAAGGTCAGCAATTAACAGAAGTAACTGTAAAAGGTAAAAAAGGTGCGCTGAAAACAGGTGCAGGTACTCAGATTGGCGAACAGCAGATCAGAAATATGCCTACAACCAGCCGTAGTTTAACTGATGTAACACGTGTTACCCCACAGGTGAGTAAAGATAACTCATTCATGGGAACCAACTTCAGGTACAACAACGTTACCATTGATGGTGCGATCAACAATGATGCAATCGGTTTTAGCCCTTCACTAGGTGGTCAGAGTGGTAGCTCTGGAATGCCAGGAAGCAGTACAAGAACAAACCCGGTATCTATTGATGCTATCCAGGACGTGCAGGTATTACTTGCTCCATACGATGTGAAAATAGGAAACTTTACTGGTGGTAGTGTGAATGCGGTAACGCGTTCTGGTACCAATGAAGTAACGGGATCGGTTTACGGTTTTGGTCGTAATGCTTCTTTAATAGGAAGAAACAAGACTGGTGACAACTCAAAAATTCCTTCTTCATTCCATGAATACCAGACAGGTTTCCGCTTAGGCATGCCGATCATCAAGAACAAATTGTTCTTCTTCACGAATGAGGAAATTACCCGTCGCCAGGACCCTGTAATTCTTGGAGCAGGTTCTTCTGACAATAAGGTTATTACTGAAGATCAGGCAAAAGCCATCACCGATTTGATGGAAACCAAATATGGTATCAATCCGGGGTCGTATGGAAACTACAACATCTATGCAAAATCAAATAAGTTCTTTAACCGTATTGACTGGAATATCAATGATAAAAATCAGTTGACTATCCGTAATAACACCATTACGTCTAACGCAACAAACCTTGAACGTGATCAGGCTAACTTTAGGTTTGGTGGTATTGATTACAAACAGACCAACAATCAAACCTCTACTGTAGCGGAATTGAAAAGCAGGTTATCAAATAATATGTCCAATAGTCTGGTAGTTGGTTATTCAAGCATTCATGATTACAGAACACCAACTTCAAACGCAGCGCTACCGCAGATTGAAATTGGTGGTTCCGCTGGTGGAACAATCTTCCTTGGTACCGACCGTGAGGCGAGTATCTTTGATATGAAGCAAAAAACTTTTGAGTTCACTGATAACCTTACCTGGACTAAAGGAAAACATACCTTTACTTTCGGTACACACAACGAGTTATACAACATCAATTACGGCTTTGTTAATGGTTGGAATGGACGTATAGCGTATAAAACTGTTGCTGATTTTCTCGCAGGAAATGTTGACCGTGTAAGAACCAATTATAACTATGCTGATAACAGCAGGGAAAACATCATTAACAATCCCCCTGCACAGTTTCACGTAAACATGTACAGTGTATATGGTGAAGACCAATACCAGATGACCGACAGGTTTAAATTGACTTACGGTATCAGGTTTGATATGGCTGACATGCCAAACAAACAACCTTTGAGCGATAAAACTATTAACTCTCCGGTTGACCCTAATTACGGAACAACATATACATACACCCAGCCAAGCAAAATTAAAAATGATTTCTTTGGTCAGGTTCAAGTATCACCTCGTGTAGGTTTTAACTTTGATGTATTGGGTAACCAAAGCCTGATTATGCGTGGTGGTAGTGGTTTATTTACAGGCAGGGTTCCTTTCGCATGGTTAGGTTATGCTTATTACAACAATGGGGTAACTTATGGTGCATATGATAACCAACCAAGTAAAAGTGGTGTAGCATTTACGCCAGGCAGTGACCCGATTAAAGATGCTTTAACTGGTAGAGGTGAAGCAGGATTTGTGGCTAACCAGGGTGTGAATGTAAACAATGCTGCTGGTGCAACACAGGTCGATTTAATTGATAACGATTTCAAAATGCCTAAAACATGGAGAAGCAGTTTAGCATTTGATTACAAAACTGATAACCTATGGAGATTTACTGTGGAAGGAATCTATACCAAGGTAATCAATGATTTAATGTTCCAGCAAATCAATATTACTGATAAACCAACATACATGGTTTATGATACTGAACACCAACAGCCAATTTATCCTTCAAGCGGAAATAAGATCAATCCACTTTACACCAATGCTTACCTGTTATCTAACACAAGCAAAGGTCACCGCTACAGTTTAACTGGTCAGGTTGGTAAAACAATTGGTGGTTTAGACGTGATGGCAGCCTATACCTACGGACAATCAAAAGATGTGACCAACGGTATCCGTAATTCAATGGAATCCAACTGGCAATTGAACCAGGCTTTGAGTCCCAATAATCCTGGAGTAGCGAATTCAAACTTTGATATCCGCAACCGTATCGTATCTACAGTAAATTACAGACACAGCTGGGATCAGGCTGGTAAGTATGTAGCTAACTTCTCGCTGTTCTTTAGCGCACAATCTGGAACACCATATTCTTACGGATTTGTGAACTCTACAATAAACGGTACAGGACAAACTGTAAGTTTGGTATACATTCCGAAAGAAGGTGAAACTGCTAACTTTTTTGCACCAGGTTCTGCACAAGCAGCACAATTTGATGCCTTTATTGACGGCGATAAATACCTTAAAACCAGAAGAGGCCAGTTTACTGAACGTAACGGAGCACGTACCCCTTGGAATTACCAGGCCGATTTCCGTTTCTCTCAGGATATCAGGATCGTAGATAATGGAACGCATAAACACACGCTTTCATTTACATATGATATTGTTAACCTGACTAACCTGCTGAATAAAAAATGGGGAGTTCAATACTTCTCTCCTAATACATTTAACTCAATGGCTAGTGTTGGTTTGAAAGCAGTAACCGCAGGAACACCAACGACCTATCCTACGTATACTTTTGACAAGGCGAACACAAGTAACTACTCTAAAGACTTCTTTGCATCACGTTTCCAGATGCAGTTTGGCTTGAGATACAGTTTCTAATCTGTCCTTCATAATAAATAAGGCCTGGTCGTTTGCGAATGAACAGGCCTTATTATTTAGTATAATAACCAATCCCTAACTTTTCCTTAACATGACAGCCTTACTTTTGTGATGTAAATATTTGGTTAGTATTTATAAAGTTTAGGTTTAGTTGATAAATAAAAAGCCAGGGTGGATGTCCTGGCTTTTTGTATTTAGAAGTTTTTACCTATTTTCTCAAGCATCTCTGGTGGGATGTTCCGCATATCAACAACTAAAAATCCATCAAGACAGTCGGAGAATTTTGGATCAATATTGAAGCAGATAATTTTAGCATTGAGGTTCATGTATTGTCTTAGCATTACCGGGATCTTGATATGTGAGTTCTCGATATCTGATATCAGTCCGTCCAGGTCTTTCAATGATTCACTGCTTTCAATTAACAGGTCTTTATCTATGGCTGAAAGATCGGCCTTGAACTTGTTCCTTGGTTTTACATAATGTCCCAGTTCATAATCAAAGTGATTCTTTGTGATAAAATCTACAATCAGCGACTTTGAAAACTTTGAAAAATTATTACTGATACTTACCGGGCCGAACATGTAACGGTATTGTGGGTTATCCAGAAGGTATTTAAGGATGCCTTTCCACAGAAGGAAAAGCGGCAGGGCCTTTTGCTGGTACTCTTTACGTATCCACGAGCGTCCCAGTTCTATCCCTTGTCTTAATACCGGGTAGAAAGGTTCTTTGATTTTGAACAGTTCCGAAAGATAAAAACCCCTTTTACCCATGGTATTTAAAATCTCATCGCCCTTGCCAATACGGTAAGCACCCACAATATTCTGCTGCTCCTTATCCCATATAAATAAGTGGTGGTAATAAATGTCGTAATTATCCAGGTCTATCTTTTTATTGGTCCCTTCTCCAACCTCTCTGAAAGTGATCTCCCTTAACCTGCCGATCTCGTTTAAAACATTTGGGATATTGGCAGTGGGGGAGATGTAAACCTCATATTGTTTTTCTGTCCAGACGCGATAAGCTTCCAGACGCTCTATTTCTTCAGCAATTGCCGTACGTGACGTTTCCTCTATTACCTGTTCAGGCTTTTTCTTGATTTTAAACAGGCTGATGGGGTTGAAGAGTTTTTTCTCCTGCTCGATACTTGTTCCCAATGCGTATGTTCTGGCACGAAGAAAATCAAGTAGTTTGTTGGTATTGTTCCTATAGGAGATATCCTGGATGTTGATTGGTTTGCCTATTCTTACCTTGATTTTTAAGCCCTGTTTATTCAGGAACTCTGAAGGCAGCTTTGCTGTACGCAAAGTAGGGTGTATAAAACTCAGGATATTAAACAGCACCCCGTTATTGCCGTGAAAATAAATTGGCACTACCGGCACTTTAGATCTGGCAATCAGCTTTCCTACTACAGGGTGCCATAACCTGTCGGTTATTTCCTGTTTGTCCAGACTAAAAGTTGAAACCTCTCCTGCGGGGAATATCCCTATGGGTGTTCCGCTCTTTAAAAGATCAAATGTAGCTTTTAGACCGCTGATGCTGGAAGAGTGCTGTACGTTTTCAAATGGATTTACAGCAACAAAGAATTCGTTCAGGTTGGGGATCTTCTGCAGAATGAAATTCACCATCACCTTTGCTTCCGGCCTTACCGTACACAGCAACTTTACCAATGCCAGGCCTTCTACACCACCATAAGGGTGATTAGCAATCGCAATAAAACCTCCGGTTTTTGGAATATTTTTCAGGTCATCTTCGTCAAAATCAATGGATACACCTATGGTTTCCAGTATTTTGTCTACAAATTCGAGCCCGTTGAAATGCTGATTTTGTGAGAAGACCTTATTAATATCGTTTAATTTCATTACTTCCATCAGCAAAGCGGCTAATCCGGGTACACCCAGTTTGTCTATTTTAGTAGCTTTTGCAAACTCTTTGGTTGTTATGATCTTCATATATGAATTTAAAGGAGATTTAGTTCGATCTCAAAAATAAGATTTATATTTTTAAATAACGGTAGTACATTGGCAGGTCATGAGAAAATGGCTTAATATCTACTTCAGTTTTACAAAGCGGGAGTATAATGGTTTGGTGGTGATGGTCGTGATTATCATCATCATGACAGCAATACCTTATATATATGAGAGGTTCTTTTATGAACCGGTTGATCTTAATGAACAAAGACTGGCTATTAGAAAATTAGAACTGGTAGCCATTGAGAAGAAGCGATGGAAGCATAACCGTAAAATAGCAAAGGAAGCGAAGTTGTTCTCGTTTGACCCGAACCATAATACTTTGCAGCAATGGCAGGCGCTGGGCTTCTCGGCACGGCAGGCAGAAGTACTGTTGAGATATGTAGAGAAAGGCGGGAAGTTCCGAAAAAAGGAGGACCTGCAGAAAATGTATCCCGTAAGTGCTGAAATGTATAGCCGCTTGGCCCCATATATACATATCCAACCGGCTGATACCATAGCTTATATTAATAAGTATAAAGCTGCACATGCTGAATTTAAGCCGGTGATAGTTGCGCTGAATACGGCGGATACTATTGCACTTGATGCGATTAAGGGTGTAGGGCCTGCTTTTGCGCGAAGAATTTTTAAATACCGGGAGCGCCTTGGTGGCTTCTATAAGAAAGAACAGTTGCTGGAAGTCTTTGGATTGGACAGTGCAAAATATAATGAAATCAAAGACCAGGTAACGATTGATTGGGATGGCCTTAGAAAAATATATATCAACAGGGTTGAATTTGCTGATTTAAAAGGCCATCCATATCTGAATTTCAAACAGATAAATGCAATCATACAATTTCGTAAACAACACGGAAATTATGGTAATATTGCGGAATTAAAAAAAGTGGCCATACTTTCAGCAGGAACAGTAGAAAAATTAGCCCCTTATATTTCCTTTGATCATGATTGAAACACAAATAAAACAGATTGTTCGCGATGTGAATGATTTTCCAAAGCCAGGTATCGTATTTAAAGACATCACACCTATATTAAAGGATGCCGCGTTATGCAATGAGATTGTTGCTGCGCTCGCCGCACAGCTCTCAGAGGTAAAGATCGACGTGATTGCTGGAATAGAAAGCAGGGGTTTCCTTTTCGGCATGTCGTTGGCCAACCATATGGGCGTACCGTTTGTGCCGATGCGTAAGGCGGGAAAACTTCCCTATAAAACTGTACAGCATTCTTATGATCTTGAGTACGGCAGTGCCACCCTTGAAATTCACGAGGATGCTTTTCTGCCTGGACAGCACGTGCTGATCCACGATGACCTGCTGGCTACTGGCGGGACTGTTGTTGCTGCTTCTCATCTGATTGAAAAACTGGATGCAGTTGTTGCGGGCTATTCATTTATTATAGCACTTGATTTCCTGAATGGCAGGGCAAGACTGGATGAATTTTCTTCTAACACTTATGCCCTTGCATCGTATATTTAAAAATATTATAAAATAATTTTCAGGAGTTTTATGCAGTTTGTGTGTGTAGGGTAAGGTAATTGGACTAAATACCATTTCGTTCTGTTTGGGGGCAAATATTGCACTGTTGCCGGGACATTTATATTTTCTATCATTGTCCCAACAAACAAACAACATGCACGAGACAGTGGCTCAGCTTACAGGATATAGCTTCAATACTTCAGAGAATCAAGAGATGATCAGGGGTATGGTTAAGGATTTTGCAGAGAAAAATATTCGTCCCCATGTAATGGAATGGGATGAAGCTCAGTATTTTCCTTTAGAGCTTTTCAAAAAGTTGGGTGAACTTGGACTGATGGGCGTACTGGTACCTGAAATTTATGGAGGTTCTGGGTTTGGCTATCAGGAATATGTAGATGTTATTGTTGAGGTTTCTAAAGTATGCGGATCTATTGGACTTTCTTTAGCCGCGCATAATTCATTATGTACGGGTCATATCCTGGCATTTGGTACTGAGGAACAAAAACACAGATGGCTGAGTAAACTGGCCACAGCCGAATGGATTGGTGCCTGGGGCTTAACCGAAGCAAATACAGGTTCGGATGCACTCAGGATGACAACAACGGCAACACTTGATGGCGATCATTATGTGCTGAACGGTGCAAAAAACTGGATTACACATGGTAAATCTGGTGATGTAGCAGTAGTAATGGCGCGTACTGGTGAAAAAGGCGACTCCAAAGGTATATCTGCCATTGTGGTGGAACGCGGAACGCCAGGTTTTTATGCTGGTAAAAAAGAGAATAAGTTGGGGATGCGTGCATCTGAAACAACAGAAATGATATTTGACAACTGCCGGGTGCCCATTGCCAATTTATTGGGGAATGTAGGCGATGGTTTTAAACAAGCCATGAAGGTGTTGGATGGTGGAAGGATTTCCATTGCGGCATTGTCGCTGGGTATTGCAAAAGGAGCTTATGAAGCTGCATTGGCATATGCACAGGAGCGACACCAGTTTGGTCAGCCGATATCAAGTTTTCAGGCAATCAGTTTCAAACTGGCAGATATGGCCACAGAAATTGAAGCTGCGGAATTACTGATCAGGCAGGCTGCAGATTTGAAGAACCGGGGAATGAAGATGACAAAGGAATCGGCCATGGCCAAATATTTTGCTTCTGAAGTTTCGGTAAGGGCAGCCACTGAAGCTGTACAGATCTTTGGCGGCTACGGTTATACCAAAGACTTTCCCGTGGAGAAGTTTTACCGCGACAGTAAGTTGTGTACGATTGGGGAGGGGACTTCTGAGATACAAAAGATTGTTATCGCAAGAGAGATCCTGAACAGCTAAATCCTGTTCAAAATTAATAACGAATATTCTAACCAAATATATTTTAACAATCCGGTACGCTGTACAAGTGTACCGGATTTTTCATTTTAATGCTTTGACATACAGAAAAATGTATTACCTTTGCAGTCCTAAAACAACGAGAGGAGGTATTTTAACGTTATGATCATAATTAATATTAAAGACGGCGAATCACTTGATAAAGCCCTTAAACGTTTCAAAAAGAAATTTGAAAAAACTGGTGTATTGAGAGAACTACGTAGCCGTCAGGCATACGAAAAAAAATCTGTTGCTCGTCGTACATTAGTTAAACACGCGATTTACAAAGAAAATATGCACCTGGAAGGAAAGATCTAATCTTCATCCGTATACTTTTTTTTAAATATATTAAGCGCCGAAGGATTTTTCCTCCGGCGCTTTCTTTTTTTATACTATTTGTGTACATTGACCCCACAGGATACAAAATTTTGATTAGATGTCAGTGGAGTCCTTTTTAACCTATATTCAGCACGAGAAACGTTATTCTCCGCATACCGTACTTGCCTACAGAACGGACCTGCTGCATTTTATTACATTTATGAGTAATACCTATGAGCTGCCGCCCGAAGAAGCCAGGCATGTGCATATCCGTGATTATATGGTGAGGCTGATGGAGGAAGAGATAGGCGCAAACTCCGTTGGAAGGAAATTATCAAGTCTGCGCAGCTTTTACAAATACCTCTGCCGCCGTAAAGTAATTGCGGCAAGCCCTATGTCAATGATCAAGGCACCAAAAGTGCCAGAGCGGCTGCCGGTGTTTGTGGATGATAAAAAGCTCGACTACCTGCTGGACTCGGGCGAGTTCTTTAATGAAAGTTTTCCCTCGCAACGTGACAAGCTGGTAATAGAAGTTCTTTTTGGAACCGGAATGCGTTTGTCTGAACTACTCGGACTAAAAAACGGAGATGTCGATTTTTATGAAGAAAGCATCAAAGTTTTGGGAAAAAGAAAAAAAGAACGTATTATTCCAATTACCAAACAGCTTGTTGCTCAGCTAAAAACGTATATTGAGCTGAAATCATTGCAGAATTTTAATAACAAAACGGAAGACTTATTCGTTACAGATAAAGGGACAAAGGTATATCCCCTTTTTATTTACAAACTTGTAAAGAGTTATTTGACGTATATATCCACACAGGATAAAAAGAGCCCGCATGTGCTGAGACATTCTTACGCTACCAGTCTGCTGAACAGGGGAGCAGACCTGAATGCGATTAAGGAGTTACTTGGGCATGCCAGTTTAGCGGCTACGCAGGTTTACACGCATAATTCCATAGAAAGATTAAAAACAGTATATAAACAAGCCCATCCAAAGGCATAAAAAAGGAGGAAAACATGAAAATTACAGTTCAATCGATCCATTTCAATGCAGACCACAAATTGTTGGATTTCATTCAGAAGAAAGTTGACAAGCTGGAACAGTTCCACGATTCGATTATTAGTGGTGAGGTCTATTTGAAATTAGAGAATGTAGAAGATGAGGCTAATAAAATAAGTGAGATAAAATTAAGCGTTCCGGGCGGAGTATTGTTTGCAAAGGAGCAATGTAAAAGCTTTGAGGAAGCTACAGATTTATCAATTGAATCGCTAAAAAAACAAATAACTAAACATAAAGATAAAACAAGAGCAAAACTTTCAGAGCATAAAGCGTTGCTGAATGCGAATGAAGTGACTGATTATTAGGTATCTATTTTCAGAACTTTTGAAGAAAAAACCAGCAGCAATAAAACTGCTGGTTTTTTTTTGAAAATAGTTTTGCAAGTAACAATTATTCTTGTAGATTTGCATTCCAATTCGGAACAGGGGTTAACCCTTAGAGAGCTGGTTTGTTCTGTGAATGTTTAGTAAAAAATTAAAAGCCTCCTTAGCTCAGCTGGTAGAGCAACTGACTTGTAATCAGTAGGTCATTGGTTCGATCCCGATAGGAGGCTCTTTTAAACTTACATCTTCGGGTGGGACAGTTTAGGGGAAATGGGGGGATACCAGAGTGGCCAAATGGGACAGACTGTAACTCTGTTGTCGCAAGACTTCGAAGGTTCGAATCCTTCTCCCCCCACTTTAAAAAGCGAAAGTAGCTCAGTTGGTAGAGCGATAGCCTTCCAAGCTATAGGTCGCGAGTTCGAACCTCGTCTTTCGCTCTTGGTTCAAAGAGCAGTCGGCAGGATGGTCACAGTTTAAATGCCAGACCGGTATTGGGATTGTGAAGAGAATAAAAAAGCCGACGTAGCTCAGCGGTAGAGCACTTCCTTGGTAAGGAAGAGGTCATGGGTTCAAGTCCCATCGTTGGCTCAGGAATAAAAATAACGAGGCTTTGTTAACTCTGTTAGTGTATACAGAATCAACAAGGTTTTTTGTATTGAAATTGTATCAAAACAATAATTAAAAATAAAAAGTTAACCTACTAATAAGTATAAAAACATGGCAAAAGAAAAGTTTGACCGCAGCAAGCCGCACTTAAACATCG
>Ga0308164_10000687_pt1 | contig 48722 bp, 51 predicted proteins | sample PhyTR2_FD_201031 | JGI IMG/M metagenome (GOLD analysis project Ga0308164, IMG submission 201031) | Phyllosphere microbial communities from UC Gill Tract Community Farm, Albany, California, United States - DLSLT.R2 | ecosystem: Host-associated > Plants > Phyllosphere > Unclassified | place: USA...
GTACCCGCGCTGGGCTTGATGCGGCAAAGCGACTCGGTCGTAAAGGCGGGCGAAAACCCAAAATGACCAGTAGCAAAATTGAATCGGCTAAAAAACTATTAGCCAGCGGTATCCCTCCCAGAGACGTGGCTAAAGATCTCGGCGTTTCCATACCAACGCTGTATCGCTGGTTGCCGGCATCAAAGCATTCTTAGATTGCATGCAGGAAATATCTGGCACTTTCACGAGGAAATGAATGATCGACTTAACCGCAGAGCAGCAACAGTTGGCGAAGATAGTTCATGACTACGCCAGTCAATTTCCTCCTACAGAAAATGGTGATGCTCAGCTATTGCAGGGCTGCTATGACTATATGGAAGCCTTTAAGCGGGTGATGGACAGCGTATCAAAAGTTCAGATGGACTACATCTGCCTACAATATCCTGGATATTTTCGCTTTGCAAAGTGGATGGAACGACTGGCTCAGGGTATTGCTGATGGAGTTATTGAGGTACCGAAGGATCACTAACAACATAATATGTCAGAAATTTTCGGGATTCTGACACCCATTTTGGGTGAGGAATGTACATAGCGTACGGTTTGGCTTCGTGGGTCGAAGTCAAATGTCGTCAAATCGCAGCTTCGCACCCACTGGGCCAGGTAGGTGCTCTCCGGGTGACGGATGCAGATCTCGTCCAGCGACAGGCGCTGCTCGAGGTAGTCCTGCGACGGAAACCCGCAGGACACGCCGGCGTCATAGAGGCGTACCGGCATCACACGGCCTCCGGCGCGCTCTGCCAGGCATCGTCATCCGGGGGCGTGTCCGCGTCGGTTGCCGCCGCGGCCGGCAGCACCGCCTGCAGGTAATGCGTGCGCAACTGCGCGGTCAATGTGGCCACCACGTCGGGACTGTCGCGCAGCCAGCCGGCGGCCTTCTCGCGCCCCTGCCCGATTTTCTCCCCCTGATACTCGTACCAGGCGCCGGTCTTGAGGATATATTTGGCGTCGACGGCCAGATCCAGCACTTCGCCCTCACGGAAGATGCCGGCGCCGAACAGCAACCGGAACTGCGCCTGGCGGAACGGCGGCGAGACCTTGTTCTTGACCACTTTCACTTTGGTATCCCGCCCGATGATGGTCTCCCCTTCCTTGACGTTGCCGGCGCCGCGCACGTCGAGACGCACCGAGGCATATCTCGCCTTCCAGCTCGTTTTTCGGCACCAGGGCGTCACAGATTTCCAGCGCCTGCTCACCGGTGTCGGGCTGGGAGATGAGGAGTTCGCCGATATCGACGCCCAGCTGCTGCGCGTAACGCGGATCGAGCGCGTGCTCGGCATCGATAAAGGCGCACTGCAGCCCGGCGCGCTGGGCGCAGGCAATGACCGACAGGGCGACGGTGGTCTTGCCGGACGACTCGGGGCCGTAGATTTCGGTGATGCGGCCGACCGGCAGGCCGCCGCCGAGTGCGATGTCGAGGCCGAGCGAGCCGGTCGGGATACGTTCGACTGCCATGCCATGGTTGTCGCCCAGGCGCATGATGGCGCCCTTGCCGAACGCTTTCTCGATGGCGGTGATGGCGCTTTGCAGGGCTTTGGCGCGACTTTCCTGCACAGTGGCCGTGTCCTGTGCGGCGTGCGAGTGCGTGATGCGTTGCTCATTTTATGTTCTCCTCTGGTCGGAAACGAAACGTATTATTATAATTATACTGTATGAATAACCAGTATAATATAAATCTGACGAGGAATGGCAAGGGTGGTGGCGAGGAGAACAGATACTCTGACGCAACTTACTCATTTTGAAGTGAATATTTTTACCGGCGATGCGCACAGGTTATCCCCCAAATTTGGGGGTAACGTCCTGGTTGTGAGTGGCGCGGCGCCGTTGGCTGAATATTTGAACCGTGTCGGTCGTGGTGTTACGCCGGTTCAAGCGCGATGGTGTGGCAGGCTGACGTGCTGCCCTGCCGGCGCGTACACAGTCCGTACTCGGCCATCACATGCATAAACCGGTCGGCGTCACCGACCACCCGAAACGTGACGGGGTGCAGATGGCGACCGTCCTGGGCAAAGGCGGCATTCAGCGCCGCTTTTTCTACGTAGAATCCGTTGTGCTGTGACGGTACCGGCGTTATGCCGGATTTCCACTCGCGTGCGTCCAGCACATAATTGTCCCAGCCCTGGTCTTTCAGGGTTTCAGAGGCGTAGGTGAGCCGGAACAGGTCGGATTGTGCGGCCAGGTTGCCGCTGCAGGAGCGAAAGAGGTAGTCAAGGTGCTGGCGCAGTTTGCCGGCCGGGCCGTGTTTGCGACCACGTTCGAGTAACCACTGGATGTCAATCGCGACGCTCCTGGGGAAGCGTTTTTGCTTTTGGGCAGTGGCCAGCCAGCGGATCAGGAACAGGTTTTCGGCATAGGGCGTGCCGGCGATACCGTCCTGACGCGCCAGCCCCAGCGCCGCCAGGGCGCAAAACGCCAGATGGCTGAGCGCTGAGGTGGTGTTTTCCGGCGGAACGGATGCGGTTTTATCTGTCAATGGCTGCCCTGCCTGTCGACGTTGGGATTAGTGGCGGATCTGCGCCAGGTCGTCAGCGGTCAGCCCGGTCATTTTCATCACCGAGTCGCGATCGAGGCCGTTGGCCAGCATGGTACGGGCAACTTCGAGTTTGCCTTCGAGTTTTCCTTCATGGCGCCCTTTTTCCATACCGCGCTGTTCACCCAATTGGATACCCTTCTCGATACCTTTTTGTTCAAGCTGTTGTGCGATGGTCATCAGTTCATCCTCATGTTGCGGTACCCGCAGGGCCAGTGCGCGGACAAATGCCTGCGCATCCGCCGATTCACCGGCCTGGATAATATAGTGTATCAGCGAAATCACCTGCGGCGAAGAGATATAGCCGGCCAGCAGAATGGCGGACAGTCTGTCGGTCAGTTCGGCCAGGTCGCGCTGGCGAATATGTTTCTGCAGCAGGGTCAGCGCGGCCATACTGCGGTGACCCATAATCTCTTCGTCGGGTATAGGTTAATGAGGCTACCAAGCTTAGGCCAGATAGTTGATATTCCAACCTTGTCTAATCAGAGCCATCTTACACTCTTCAGTTACCCGCTCAGCGTTTACCGCTAGACAGAGGAAGCTGGTCGGACGAGACATGGCGACATATAAATTTCTGAACTGTGCCAAATGCCCTTCAGGCATATTTTCTTTTCGCACTTCTAACCCCGCAATCACGGGCAATGCAGCCTCAATATCAAAACGTCGGCTCGGATGACCCAGAGACTCAAGTACGAGGGTCGCCAAGTGTGTTTCGCCTTTCATTGAAGCTAAGCTGCCAACCTGGATATCGAGCCGTCGACCATCTCGCTCAAGTGAGCAGATAGTTCGCTGTTCTACCGAAACAACCGAAGCATCCGGTACCAAGAAAACCGGCAATGATCTGAACATTTCACCCGTCATATTCTCTGGCAACAGGGGACGTAAACGCCCATAAATCATTGTTAGTATTTCGTGCCGCCCTTCTTCGGTGACCACCGATGCTCTATTCATGGCCAAGTCGCGTAGTAATAACCGGAAATTTGGTATGTCTCCACCGGTATCGCCCAGCTTTCGAAGCAACTGGTAATCAGCCTTCAAGTCACGAACGATCTCTGCTTTAGCGTCGCGTAGCACGATGAATAATGCTCGTCGCACCTCACCGACACGTCTAGAAAGTGATGGTTCATTTATCTTTCTCTTCCCAACCAGCAGTGACCAGAAGTGATCCATATTTAAGTCTGGGGCATTATTGGTAGCAATGGCTGGCCAATAATCCAGAAGAGTTCTACCGGCAGTGTACGTTGCAGCATCGCCTTGCTTTCGGGCACATAGAGCCTTCACCGTACCAGTACGGAGAATAGTTTCATCGAATCGCTCAAGCACTTTGGCACCAAAAACCGCGATGACCTGGCTAACCTGTTCCGTCGGATAGACCAACAACATGGGAGCATGGCGATCAACTCCATCACCTGACACCGGGACTCCTGACACTTGCGTAGTGGCAACGACCTGAGCTATTGATGGTCCGAACCGTTTGCTCGTGGATATGGGTAGTGCATCTGCTTTTGGAAATGTGAGATTTTCGGCACCTTGTGTATTCCCGAGTATACGCTGATTGATGTCGCCAAAACGCTGAATGATCACCGTTTCGTCGAACATTAGTTGTAAAAGGCGCTCCTGTTCCCAAGATGTGTCCTGCATTTCGTCGATAAATACGATTGGGAACCGCCGCGACATATGAGCTCGGATCTCCGGGGTGTTCGTCAACAGCTTCTCAGCAAATGCGAACATATCGGCATAACGGAAGATCCCCTCGTTCGCCAGTCGTGCTTTTATACTTTGGATCACCGGATGAGTTTTCGAACCCTCTTTCGGTAGATTTCCGCTCTCGCTGATTATTTTCAGATCAGCCCCGCTGAAAATCAGTCCCTGAACCATGGGAGCGACACTGACGTTTTTGTCCATCCAAGTACGTAAACTCCAATTCATGCGGGCTAGAGTGAGTGCTTGGCCACTGAACACATCATTATCGATGATATTCACTTCCACATTTTGGCTGCGCAAGTAAGGCAGGGCCAGGAAATAATTAACCAGTGCATGGATCGTTCCAATGAAGTGGGGATATGTCAGTAATCGACTTCCTTCAATACTTTTCCCAAGTCGTCGTTGTATCTCGTCCCGGGCGACATTGGTGTGACTTAGGACGCAGATGCCACTGCGAGCGGCTTCCCATTTTCGTGCGAGTATTAAGAGTTTTGCGGCAAGCACTGTGGTTTTGCCGCTGCCTGGTGCAGCGTTGATGTCCCTGGACTGATTTTCGAGCAGTACTGCACGCCGCTCGTCATCCTCGAAATTTAAGTCAGGGGTCAGAGTAGCCAATGCCTCAAGATCCAACTCCGTAATAGTAGGTACCGTCACTCTACCACCTTGCCAGTTAAATGATGGAAAGCACGTTGTAGGTAAGGTGGCAGGCGATGATAGAGTTCATTGCCCCCTCCATATTCTCCGGTTGATATCAGGTGGGCTGCATATTGTGCTGTTACAGCTTTCGACACATCACTGTCAGCCAGTGGTTGGTAGATGATTGAGGCAAGCTTTACTACAGAGTGGCCTGCTGTCTCCAGTTGTGCCCAATATTCCTTAGCCTCTGTGATAGCCGTCTGTTCGTCTTCCTCCGTCAGCCGTTCTCCTCTGGAACCAGCCCTCTTGGCTAGGTGGATGGCGTTATGCATGAGTTCTGCACAACCATAGAGGGCCAAATCGAACTCGAGCGTCCACCTGTCGGACACGCATACGAGAGTGCTTCCCCCCTGAGCTCGCCCAACCTTTGTTTGGATTAATGTATCGAGTTCCTGGGGGGAGTAGTCAGAATCAAAGCGCTTGCGCCCATTATTTGGGCGGGGGATATAATCTGCCTCATCAGGCACAACGTCGCGGTCTGTAATGCAGACGACAGGAATAGGGACTACCGATCCATCGAATGGTTGCAGGATACGAGCATAGTGATATAGGCCAACACCACCGACGTTTATACAGGAAATACCGTGTTCGTTGAAGGAACAACCGGAAGCTTCTGCCAACGCTGGCAACAACAATGCCTCGGCAGGTCCCTCGACTATGGCTACGCCGCGGGCAAAGAAGAGATTGGCTTTTGTAGCATCGATGAAACGTCGCAGAAATTCATAGTCGTTTTTCTTTAGCTTGGTCTTTCCGTGCGCGAGGCTGAATAGTTGTGCGCGATTAACTAGAGTCATGCTGGCAATGTCAGCCCCCGCAGCTAATGACGGGCTATGCGTTGTCATGACAATTTGTACTGGGCGAGTGCCGTCATCGGCCGTCTTGGACGTTCGTTCGAGCAATTGCTGAACTCGTTCCTGCAGTTGCGGATGCAAGTGGGCTTCTGGCTCTTCTATCAACAACAGGCCGAGTTCCTCGCCATCACGTAGTAATACGAGCTCAGTCGCCATGAACAGGGCATTGTTGTAACCTAGCCCACGAACGCAGTGCTCAGAAGGGTCGATGCCGGATGTTGGAAGTAGGCCGAGCTCGAAACGTTCAAGGATAGGTTGAAGCCCTAGAATAGGGGCTATCTGGATGCGGGATGACAGTGCATCGCCAGCGAAGGCGAACTTGTTCAAGTAATTATCGTTGATATCGTTTTGAACGTCCTTGATGACTTGGTGTTCGCCCAGGTGATGCTGAGCGAACGCCATCAATCCAACCAGGTTATTGGGTACTGTATCTGGGGCGTCAATATTGAAGTCGTTTAACTCTTGTCCACCGATGCGCCGGTGAGCCGCCAGAATTTGTGATAATCGAGACTGTCGTCCAGGCCGCAATTCTGCTTCTGCATCACGCAAAGGTCGAAGATAAGTAGCTCGAATGAGTTCACGTACCACGGTACCTATTTCTTGACCTGCACCATTTCTTCCTGAACACGTAACTGCCTCGACACGGCCTCGTTTATTTCCATTGGGTGGTATCCATCTGGCTTGCAGATGAATGATCAGGCTACGACTGCCGTCTTCCTCGTGAGTTAACCACTCCAGAACAGCAGCTTCTTGGTCAGGATCGAGATCTGCCAGTGTGGCTTCAATAAAAAGCGATCTGGCTCGGTTTGTACCATTGATATAGAAATCTTTCTCGAACAGACGAATGAATTCGTAGCTGGTTGTCCACAGTACGTAGCGGATCGCATCGACTACCGATGTTTTTCCTGAGTCATTCTCCCCTACAAGGATGTTTAACCCTGCCGAGAGTTCCCAATCAAGAGCTGGGGCATTAGTGCCGTCACCAAATGCGCGAAAATTGGCTGCCCTTATTCGTTTCAGGTGCATCATTTCTTCCCTGTATTGTTGAAGTCTGGCCAGCGTAAGCACTTAAGACGGGAACCCTGCTGACGTAGACTCAAACTGCAAAAAATTATTTTGATTGAGATCACCACGATTAATTGATGAGCTCGATAGAGCATTCTAGACGTCATTTTTTGTTGCTCAGGATTTTCGTCTGTAATTCTATGAGCCGATCGGCAATCCGTGTCAGCCCCGCATGAACGTAGTCACGCTGCATAGGGGTGACGTTCTCATCAGCATTCAGCCCTTTTCTGAAGTCTGCTACGCATTCCTGCCATAATTTGAACGATTGGCCCAGCCGGATTATTTGTTCATCAAACACCGACAGGGCATTGCCCTGATAAGCGAGGTATCCCCGTTCCAGGGTTGCGGCCGTGGTGAGTATCTGTTCCATGGTGTGTTTATGGGTTGCAGAGAATTCAGGCATGCCGTCATAAGATCGGGATGACTTCTGGCTCTCCTGCTCGAACGCAGTTTCCATGATGAGGGCGTAACGGTAAAATCCCGGATATTCCTGGGTTAATGCCATCAGTTCCTTATCCGTGGTGCCGGTCCAAATCTGATGCAGTTCAGGGGTATAGCCCATCATGCGGTTGATAACCTGATGCGGCTCCGTGACGCCTTGCGCGTCCAACTGCTGCATATGCTGATCCATTTTTGCCGCCATTCGGCGAAAATCGGCCATTGTCATCGGTGTTTCCTTTTTACCGGTTGGCAGGGAGCAATGCTACGCGGGCTCCAGCGCGACCGTATGATGATCTGGGGGGCTGTCGACGAGCCTCGCGTTCAGGCCATATTCCGTCATGATACGAATAAAGGTGACGGTGTCACCAATAATGCGAAAGGGCACGGGGTGCAGGTGCCGTCCGTCCTGGGTAAAGGCCGCATTCAGCGCCGTTTTTTCGACGTAGAAGCCGTTGTTAAGTGACGGCGTCAGGGTAACTCCGGATTTCCACTCCCGTGCATCCATCACGTAATTGTCCCAGCCCTGGTCTTTCAGCGTTTCTGAGGCGTAGGTGAGCCGGAACAGATCGGATTGTGCGGCCAGATTGCCACTGCAGGAGCGCCACAGGTAGTCCAGGTGCTGACGCAGTTTTCCGGCCGGCCCATGTTTACGCCCGCGTTCGAGTAGTAGAGTAAGAGACAGGGCGTAGTCGAACTATTTCCCTGCCTCTCCTCTCCGAACCGGACTTGCACCTCTCAATGCATCCGGCTCTCCGTCTAAACGTTGGCTAATGCCATCGCCACATCAGTGTAGCGCGAGGTCAATGTGTTCCTGCGTTCTGTTCTAAGGTAAGGATTACCCTCGGGCAGACGCCAACGGAATAGCTTCTTGCCTTGTCCCACGAACCTATACAGTACTTCACCGCACAATTTGCCATTATTGGCTTTGCCAAACAGCACCCAGCTTTTACTTTCTCCTGGCTGCGGAGGCTTGCACCATCGGCGTATCAGAGGTTTAATACGGGAACGGTATTTGTGGGCCAGCCAATGAGCCAGCTTCCAAAACACAACTCGATCGATATAACTGAAAATTTTGGCCTTGAAGTCAACGAAATTATAGAAAGTTGCCCAGCCTTTCAGTTTGCGGTTGAGTATTTCAACCATACCGATTTTACTCTCACTGTAGTTGCCTGATAACAAATCTGTCAGCTTCGCTGCGAAGTTTCTAGCCTTGTCTCTTGGGATTGTCGTGACTACCCGCATATTGCCGTAACGGCCACGCTTACGGATAATACGATGCCCCAGAAAGACAAAACCATCATTAACATGGGTGATTTTGGTCTTTTCCATGTTTAACTGGAGTTTCAAGTTATCTTCGAGCTCGCGTCGGCATTCTTCTCTAATGGCCTGCGCATGTGCTTTGGTACCTTTGACAATGATCACAAAATCATCGGCATATCGGCAGTAAGCGACTGCAGGCTTCCATTGTCTGTTCTCTCTGACCGCTTTGGGTTGACCCATCCGTATACTGTGGTTCCAGTGCTCACGTTTCCTCCGGGCTTTTGAGCTCAGATATTGCCGATGCAGGTACTGATCGAACTCATTGAGCATGATATTCGATAGTAAAGGAGAGATAACTCCTCCCTGCGGCACACCTTCACTGGCGGCCCGGAAAAGTCCAGCGTCAACGTGACCTGCCTTGATTATTTTCCACAGCAGAGTCATGAACCTGGAGTCCTTGATCCTGCTGCGTACAGCTTTCATCAGCAGGCGATGATGCACGGTATCAAAATAACTGGAAAGGTCACCCTCAATAACCCATCGTCCCTGTGTCACCGTATTGTCTGTGAGCTGTATTCGTACCGTGCGGATAGCGTGGTGAACACTGCGCTCTGGCCGAAATCCATATGAGAGCGAATGAAAATGACTCTCCCAGATGGGCTCCATGGCCATCAGCATGGCTCGCTGAACAATACGATCCCTCAGAGTAGGAATACCGAGTGGTCGTTGTTTGCCATTGGCTTTGGGGATATAGACCCGTCTGGCCGGCAAAGGTTGGTAATTACCAGAGAGAAGTTCTTCCCTGAGCATGCGCAATTCATCAGACTGTCTGGCTTGCATCATTAGCTTATTCACCCCATCGACACCGGGCGTGTGAGCGCCCTTTGTGGACAGGGTGATCCGCGCTGCTTCAGCCAGCCAGTCCGGATGTGTTATCAGACGTAGCAACCGGTCGATCCGTGAACACGGTTCTGTTGCTGCCCATGTGGCTAGCTTGCATTGCATTTCGCTGATTATCAAAGGTCTTCACCTCGTTAGGTCAGTTAGTTTGCTTGGCAAACACATTTAAACTGCTTCCCTTCGCCATGTAATGGGCTTTCCCCACCTCGGACTACTACGGAAGCTCCGCCAGTCAATGCGTCATCGGGGCCATGCCCCCTTGGCATCCGTCATTGACCTTCCCCGGTTTACCTACCTGGACTCAAACATGTTGATGAGGTTGCCCATCGCACTCTTTACCCTTGCTTGCTGCAAGTTGTCAGAAGTCAGCAATCCAACTGTGATAAGGCCTGCTGTCCCGGTGTTCTATATGGCTGTTGGAACACCTTTGTTGGGCAGTTTTCGCAAAACTGCCTGTGCCTTCTGTACGGCTTATCAGATCACGTAAGCCGTGGTGACATTTCAACCCTCAGAGGCGGATTAATGGGTTCATGTTCTTCAACCTTTCAACATTCAGCCTTGGGGATCATCTTGGCTTAGTGATCTCGCCTCAATCCCCGTTGTCAGCGGGTTACATCACCCTGCGGGCATGCCACAGGTCACTGCCGCTCAGGCTCACCATCGCCACAGCCGATGGGGTCGCTCGGTTCCCCATCATGGGGGCCAATATAACATTCTAGATAGACTCGTGGTTCATTGTGAGCATCCATGCTCGCCCTGAACTCCGGGCACACGCCAGGTGATGTCGACGGCGACGCTTTTGGGGAATCGTTTCTGCTTTTGGGCAGTGGCCAGCCAGCGAATAAGGAATAAATTTTCTGCATACGGCGTGCCGGCCATGCCATCCTGACGCGCCATCCCCAGCGCTGCCAGGGCGCAGAACGCGAGATGGCTGAGCGCTGAAGTGGTGTTTTCCGTGGTAACGGATTCGGTCTTATCTAACAATGCCTACCCTGCCCGTTTTGACGAATGATTAATAAGAGATCTGCGACCCATCGTTATATAAGTGTAACTGGCAAGAAGCAGGGTGACCAGTTGCTCATCGGTCATCATGGTGAATACTTATGTAATACATGAGTATTTCAGTTTATACCTCATATCATGCAGTATCACGCCATATCAGGTTTATTCGGTTGCAATAACGTATGAGGTCTCTATAATATGGTTAAGGATGCAGCAGACTGGTTTATCCAGACATCCCGCTACCAACGCAAGTTGGTCAGGCCAAGTCCGGTAAAGGCGCTTCTGAATACCAGAGTAGTTTTCTGGCGAAACCCACCTTAAGGTGGGTTTTGTTATTTCAGGGGTGTGGTAACGGCTTGCCGGCCAGTAACTTGCTGGCGATAACAAAGAATCCCACCTTTCCGCCCCCGGGTTTGGCATCTACCGCATAGGCGCTGGTCACATGTATCCGGAGTTTTTTCCGTTCCCGGAATGCCTTGAAGGGGACGTGGTAATAGCAGCGCTCGCCCTCGTCATTCAATGCCTCGATCACCGCATAGCTGCCATAGCCGGCATGGATAATTCGCTGACGATCCAGCGACAGTATCATGTCTTTAAGATAGCGTTGCGCCAGACCGTAACGGTTTTTGCAGAACGGGCGTGACTCTTTAGGCGAGTGGTACATCAGCGCCCGCTTCTCATCTTCGCTCTGTTCCGGGTAATCTTTGCAAAAGCAGTGAAACGAGTAGGAGACGATGAATTTATAGACCTTGTCTGCCTTACCCTCGCAGCGGTGCGTGTAGATCACCTCGTGGGCGTCAAGAAAGGAAAGGTCCCAGGTGTTCCCTTCCGTATCGGTGAAAGGACGCCACTTTTCCACCTCATCAATTTTCACGTCTGAATCTCTCCCAACATGACTCTCCCTGATATTCCCGATGCCACGAAGCTGTAGCGAATGGCCGTCATGCTAACACAGGCGGTGCAGACGTTCCTGCCCGGGCAACATTGTCGCACGCCTTATCAGCGCGATTGCATGACGAGAGTAATACAAACGTAAGTCATCATGCGTTACTAGTGTATTACAATAGTATTCTATTTTCGCATCAGCAGGTGCGTGTACTCGCGGTGATCCAGCGAGAACGCCACTCCCAGCTGTGGCGCCACGTCCAGCGCAAACACCTTCAGATACACCTCCGTGCTTTCATAACGCTCATGGCCCATGTAGGTCTGTACCACTTTCGGCGGTACATGGTTGAAGAACAGGTGCATCGCAAAGCTGTGTCGGAGCGTCTTGGGATTGATGGCCGGCAGCGCAAATTCAATCCCCTCCTCCCTGGCGCGTTCGACGGCTTGTTGCAGCCACACCCAGGCGGTTTTCCGGCTGACGTCAAACAAGGGGCGTCGACGGCCGGGCCTGAACGTGGCCAGAAACCGGCGCAGCTGATCGACGTAGCCGGCATCGAGCAGCGGCACTATCCGGGCGATTTTTTCATCGGCCGATGGCCGTCCCCTGCCCCGCTGGCGCTGTTTCAGCGTGCGCAGGCGAACACAGGGACGCGGCCCCTCGAGCAGCAGATCTTCCGGCGTCAACGTCAGGGCTTCGGTAATGCGTGCGCCAGTGTTCCACAACGTGGCATACAACATGCGCTGCCGTTCGTCAGGCAGATAATGCAGCAACACCGCCACCTCGGGCGCCAGCAGGTATTTGGGGAGATAAGGTTGCAGCAGCGCCATGCGCCGCAGCGCGAGGGCGGTCTCGTACTGTGTCACGGCAACCGGTCGGTCGCTGCTGGTCATCAACATGGTTCCCCCCATCATAAAAATCTTAAGTGTACGCCTTTTGTATTACATGTGTAATTCTGTTGAATTACATTGTCCGCAGATCATCACCGGCGGACTGGGCGACGGCCATCGGTGTGTTGGGCGCCGGCATGTTCTCTGTGTCTGGCCGGTTGCCGATGAGCGCATTCCCCAGGCGGTGTTATAAATTGAAATACAGATGTATTACATCGGTGCGCTGTGAAAAATCTGCAGGGTAATCCCCCTACCCGTTATACATTTTTCGCGTAGCGCAATCGTGCCGATAGGGTCTATTTTGACAGCCCCGGAGACCGGACGCCACGGGAATAAATCGCCGATACGCTGTTGTTGAGGTAACAAAAATCGAAATGAGCGGAAGTGGTTACCCACGTATTTTGGGCAAGGTGAGGCTCCCGGATCGCAAAAAGTCCCCTGCTCTGTCGGCGCGTCAGGCGGGAACAGGGTTGGCGGCGATCGGCCGTGGGTGACCAGGCGGTGAAACACTCTGCCTGTTTGGTTACATAAGTTTGAGTAAAAGCGTTTCGGCGAAAAAAAACCGCCTGTTGAGGCGGTTTTTCGAAGGGATGGCCCTAACCAGTCCGGGACGAGACCACAGTCGAGCAGGGAAGAGCCGTTTTTTTCGGGATCATTCGCTGCTGGTACAGCAACGGATGCAAATAGGTTAATATGCAGTAATTATAACACCCCAAAGAAAGGACGCAACTGTCATGAGGATCGATATCCGTCTGAAGCGTACTGGTTTGAATCTACGTCAGATTTTTTTCATCGAATGTTGGGGAAGTCTGGCACATAAGGAAAGTACCGATACAGACCGGGTCAGCTTTAACAATATCCTCAATGCCATTAATGAACTCCTTTCACTTTTTCCGCAGGGAAATAAATTTAAAGGCCAGGATAAACGCCGGCGTGCTGCGCAAGAGTTACTCGAGCTGCTTAAAGACGATGTCGTTTTGGCAGATGCGCGCTTTGAAAATATCCCGGCACAGCTAAGAAGTATGCTGGATGCTAAAAACGCCTGGTCAGATAAAGAACGCAGCCCGATAGAAAAATATCAGGGGTTGACGGAAAGTTTATTCACCCAATTAAAACTGACGTTGGAAGAACATTACCTCCCGGCCAGCCTGCAGCGGCTGCGTGCCGAACTGGACAAAGAAGGTGCCCCTTCCGACCAAGATTATGCCTGTATCGTATCTCTTTGTAACAACATCATGAGTTTTTTACTGACGTTGGGGATGCCCTTGGCAGAATGCTCACTGTTGTACAGTCGCATTTTGATGAATGATAAGAGGAATTTTGACAACAGGTTTGCTTCCTGGGCAGAAAAGGTCAATGTCAGATCACAGCGATATACCGTCAACCTTATAATGGAAAACGACAAACTCTACGACATGTTGTTGCAGGCTGGAGAATACACGGTGTTCAATAGCTGCCGGTATGTCCCCTTTATCAGTGATAAGGGGGTACGTTCAGCAAGGGCTGAGATAGAGGTGGAGGCGGTTTCCGTTCTCGCGGCCAGAACTCAGGCTGATTTTGTTCTCAAGGACTCCCTCGATGTGGTGGCTTATATGCTTGGACGAGGCCAAATCACCACACGAACTGCTTTTAGGGTCATAGATGAAGAATGGAAAGAGACTGAAATTCCGGGATTCAGCAATGAGATCCTGACCAATAGTGACCGTTTGACGCTGAGTGAGTTCGGCCATTTTATGTCGGCAATAACAGGTCTATTCACCAAAGCATCCCCAGAATCGGCGAGAAAAGTCAGTTCAGCCTTCCATTTTTTACGTAATGGTTTGATCAACAAGACAACACAAGAAAATCAGTTTACTTCATTCTGGTCAGCACTGGAGGCCTTGACGCTGGATGTCTCATCTCGCCAACTTGATCACGATGAACATGTCGTGTTCACAACTCCCCCCTGTATGGGATTGGATTATGTCGTCAAGCAGTTGATCTCCTTGCGAGGTATTTCCAAACAATTGAAACTGGTGTTGACTCTTGACGATGGAAGTCGGGTTGTCCCTGGAGGAGCTGATTTGGATGATATTTACACTTACCTGAAGGACGCAGAATTTATCCGGCAGTTTGAGGAAGCGCTGAGTGATTACCCCTATGCGTCATATATGCTGAGGAAATTTACGGGACTTTGCTCCCAACCGCGTGAACTGGGAAGGAAGATTATTCGTCATGCTGAAAAAGTGGAGCTTCACATTTACCGGCTTTATATTTTGCGAAATGCCATTGTTCATAACGCGGAGTCTAACCCTTACATCCAATTTTTGACGGTAAACCTAGAACATTACCTCCGCGGCACCATCAATGCCATGTTTTATACCGCGGCAATGCTTCCCGTTATTCGTTCACCGGAAGAGGCTTTCCAACGTTACCTTCACATGTACGAAATGTTGGTAAACGAGCTCGAACCTACATACGGTATTCCCCTAGGGGATCACCGTAGCGTTGAGTCATTGATCAGACAGAATAAAATAACCCCTGCAGATTCAAAACTTAAGGCCTGGTTGAAATTACACAAGTAATACTTGTGTAATACATAGTGGTTCTGATTTTGCTGTCATCTATCAATTTGTACGCCTGGTTTCAGGGGATACACTCTATGCTGTATGCCCAGTGTGATGCGGAAATTCTTTGGGTGAAGGTGGTTGAATTCTCTGACAGAGATCTGTAGTACATATATTGTGTGGCATTACCAAAATATTATCTTTTTAGGTAAATGAGTGAGGTAATATAAAGCGAGACCTGTAATGTATAGAGCATAAGGATGATTATGAACTGGTTTAGCCGATTGATGCAACGTAGAAAAGATATCGAATCGTCATCACTGATGAACAAAACTACTGGAGAAATTATAACTGAATTAACCGGTGGGCGATTTCTTGTTCATGGAAAACCTGTATATGAGCTTGCTCGTGAATATAAAAATAACATTGAAATCATGCTATTATGTTGTGAGTCTGAATTAGAGAAAATGAATAAAATCGGGCAAGTTGCTGCACCATTCTATTTTGAAAGAGCCGCTATTATAGCCAGGAAAAATAAAAATTATAAACTCGAAGTTGATATTATTGAACGCTATATTACAGAGTTGGAAGGGTTTTATAGGTTAAATAGCTTACCTGTAGGTAGCGGTGTTATGGCTGGGCCTCGTTTTAGTTCTATTGTTTCTCGCCTTGAAAAATCCAAGCAATTATTAGAAAGAAATCTAAAGAGTGAGTAAGTTTTATTGTTGTTCTCTGGACGCCGGGAGGCAATAACACCCCGGTCTTTAACATTGATCGGCAAAAAGTGCTTTCTGTCCAATCCAACGGGGATTTATACTGACAGCATAATCATCACAGAACGGGATAGCAGATGGTGACTGAGTGGGTGGATGTGGCTGATAATGCCGTTAAAATTGGACTTGGATCGGTACTTACAATACTAGGCGGGTATTTGACGCTAAAATTATCTCAACGGCATGAGTTAAGGAAAGAAGCCTTAATTCAGCGGCGTAAGGATTTTGATGTGAAAGCAGGGCGCTACATCGATTTTTTATCAAGTTCACGAATGATGATGCAGAAATATATGATATCCCCATTCAGACCTGATGGTGAAGATTATACTGAGTATACAAGGCTGCATGAAACGGTATCCCTCATGACCACTAATCATGTTATGAGACAACTGGCCTTTGATGCTTACTTAGCAGTATCTCAGGTTTGCTTAATGGGAACAGCCGATCGCGACGAAAAAGCCCCTGTTCGGGCGGCGGCAGACAAAGCAGTGAGCCAGTTTCAGGCTAATGCCAATGATGAACTACGATGTGAAAAGGCAGTAATCGAGGGGAGGAATAAAAAAAACACCTGGAAGTTCTGGCGACGGTAATCATAAATTTTGCACAGAATACCTGTTCGGTTACATGCGGGGAAAAAGTGAGATGAAAATGACATTCGGGGGGCGGGCTAACGTTGTCGCGGTGCCGTCGGGCGGAAGTCCTAACGTTTACAGCGCCGCAGTTCGTCATCGATGGTCTTGAGCTGGCGCTTATTAACTCGCAGCCACTCATGACTGGTCATACCCCCTCGCGAAAAGATGCGCTCGCGCCATTCCGGGCTTTCCCATTTAGCAATGCGTTGCACATTCTCGATGCCGAAATAGGACAGCGGGAAAATGCGGAAGTAGCGATCCCAAATGATGTACGCCACCGGAATGGCGGCGATGATGACAGCGAGGAATATTTTCATTCTGTTACTCAAGTAGATTTGGACAGAAAAGCTGCAGGCGCTTCCTTTTTTATCTAATCACACTCTGCTTCAGGTGGCTTCTGAGCACTGCCAGGATCTGTTCGCACTCTATCTTTAACTCTGGGTTTTTATCGCGGTACATTGCGTACTCCTGCACCGCTTCAAAAATACGACAAACTATCAGGCTATCCGTTTGGTCAAGCGAACTCAGCTCTTGGGCTTTCAGTCCTATGCTGACTAAGAGTTTATCTTCAGTGTTCACGCTCCCAGCTCCTCTGTGTAATTTAAAATGATTATATATGTATTACTAAGGTAATACGTTTACCGACTGAATAGGGCGCTCTGTCTGGATGCGCGACGTCTTCTCTGAAGGCTTAAAGCCTGAAGGATGTATTCCTTGTGTAATACATAAGGAATACATTTTATCGTCAGTGTGGGCTAAAACCCGCTTCGGCCAGAGACTTCTGCAGGAGGTTAACGGAATCCCGCATTTGGTAGGTTCCAGCTTCATCGACAGCACAGGCTTGAATTTCAGACCAGGTCAGGCGCTGACGAACTGCGCCAGTGCCAGCGCCTGGCTTTGGGTTAACTCAGTGGTGACGGTAACGATAGCGCTCATCGTACTCTCTCCTCAATGTAATTCACAAAGATTACTTGTGTAATTCATCTGTATTACAGGTGTTCTTTGATCATCTCCAGCATTTTCTCCGGGCCAACTTCTTTGGCCAGGTACAGTGCGGCGCGTAACACCGTTGAGTCCGTGATGGTCTTGGTGGTCAGATCCTGGATTTCATCGACTAGCTCGGTGCACATGACTTTTTCTGCCGGCGTCATGCGGATGGTCTTCGGGTTTTCGCTGGTCGTTCTGTTCCGGTTAACCTTTACGTTGGAAAGGCGCGTTTTAGTCTCGCCCTGGACAGGTTCCGGTTTGACCATCGCGGGACGGGTGAGGGGGCCTTTAGCCATTTATGCAGCCTCTTTCGATAAGACGGTTTCGAGTTCACGCATCAGCGCGCGGTAATCGTTCAGGGCCAGCGAGCCCTTGTTATAAAAGTAGAGCGGAACGCAGGCCACCTGTGCCTGTGAGATGTTCTCATCGGCACGGATGCGGGTTTTCAGGTAGTTATCTTTGGTTCGCTCATTACTGGCCAGCTGGTCGTGAAGATAGGTGTTCATTTTCTTCTTGGCGCCATTGTACTCATTTCGGAATACGCTGAACCGGGTAAAGCGGGTTTCCCTGATTTCGTCCAGGTAGTCCAGGACAACATCCAGACCGGTCAGGGCGAAGCTGCCACCATCGACGGGGATGATCACATGGTCAGCCATGAAGGCCGCGTTCGTGGTGGACAAGTTCAAACCCGGAGAGCAGTCAATAAGGATATAGTCGAATTTATCCATCACCGGCTGCAGGTGACGGGACAGAATTTTTTCCCGGTGGTGACGGGTCAGGCAATTTTCCATCACGCGCTCAAACGAAGGATCAGATGGGATGATGAAAAGGTTGTCGATCACATCTTCACCGCTGACGGCCGGAATGATGGCATCAAAAATGTTGAAGCGCGGGTTATTGTACAAATCGCAAATGGTGTGACCGTATTGCGCGTAGTATTTTTTGCCGTTGGCCATAACTTCGGTGGAGTTCGCCTGCTGGTCACCATCGATAAGCAGTACGCGACGACCCGCCTGAGCGAGCGTCATGGCGAGGTTGGTGATCGTGGAGGTTTTACCTGCACCGCCTTTGTTGTTCATGATGGCGATGATGCTGGTCACCGTGTTGCTCAGTGGTGTGAGGATGGACTGCACAGGAGCTTCTGTCATCGGAATTTCCCTCTCAATGAAATACTATTGTATTACGTTTTGACGCGGATGTAACTTCGTCACCTGTGCAGATTATAGCAATACAAATGTAATACGCAAGTATTTATATTGGATTACTAATGTATTCTTTTGTGCCCATCCTTTAGTATGATCAATGTGCAGCACCGGTTTTTTGTCCTGGGTAGATCCCCTAAGTTGTGGGTGGGTGGATCTATTAATCCTTCAGTGGTACGTATGCCGCAGTACGTCCTCCCGCCGCAACTGATAACAGCACATCTTGGAGTGCCAGAAACCGGAGCGGCGCGGTGGGAATGCGATAAAAGATATGATTACACCAAAAAATCAATAAATATCATATCTGATATGATTATTTGTTAATTATCGTAAATCATTCATAGTATGATTTAACCCCCCACAGTACATGACCAGACGGAGCGTGCAGAATGGATGAGAAAATATACTTTCACCTCAGTTATGAAACGATGACCGGCGACACGGAAGATTTCGTGAACGGCTGTCTTGATGGTAGGAGATTCAATCGACCCTTTTTGAATATCCTAACCATGTAAAGTGACGAGAAAGAGCTGCATGAGATAAGGCTAGTTGCGTGATAATGCGTAAAAAGACCATTTTTGCTGAGTTTTACGCTAAAACCCATTTTTCAGGCGCACTTATCCAGGGCCGGTGCCTGAAGCCATCGTTTTTTCGCCATCCGATGCAGTCTGTCAGAGAGCAGTTTGGTGGCGTGTTCGCCTGCCACCGCGCCGGCAAAACGCAACCGACCTTTGCACAGAATGTATTGGTACGGGTCGGTACCGAGGAAGCCCTTCATCAGCACCGCGAACCCGGGGCGCTTCGGTTTCTCCCGTACCGTCATTTCCAGCGCATCGTAAACCTTCGGCAGCAGCGTGCCGCGTTTACGGTTGGCCAAAAAACCGTAGTAACGCACCATTTTAAAATGCCGCGCCGGGATATGGCTGACGTACCGTTGCAGCATCTCCTCCTGGCTGATTTTCTGGCGTTTGTGTTGCTGCGTGCGGTGATCGTAATACTGATGGACCACGGCACCGCCGCGGTAGTGGCGTAGCTGTGAGGCCGCCACCGGCGTTGCGCCAGATTTGCTCTACCTCTTTCTTTTTAAAGAACAGCTGCCGTCAGGTGCTGTGTTTGATGTCGAGACCGCCGCGGGTGACGGAGACGTGGACATGCGGGTGCTGATTGAGTTGCCGGCCGTAGGTGTGGAGCGCGCAGAATATACCGACTTCGATACCCTGTTGGCGTGCCCAGCGGAGCATGGCGCGGGTGGCGCAGCGAAACAGCTCATTAAGCAGCGGCCAGTTGTTGTTGAAGAACGGCCACAGCAGGTGCGGCATGGTGAACGTGATGTGCTGCCAGTCGCAATCGGGCAGGATATGCTGCTGTTCGGCAATCCACTGCTCGGTGGCCTTGAGGCCGCAACTGCTGCAGGCTTTGGACTTGCAGCTCTGGCAGAAGAAGCGGGCGTGGGTGCAGTCCGGCGAGGCACAGCAGTAGCGGCGCACGCCCATGGAACAGGTGCCGCAGGCAAGCATGCGTTCGACGGCGAGTTTGGTCCAGTCGCTGAGGGTGTCGCCGTGTTTGTCGAGATAGCGGCTCCAGCCGTCATCATGCTGGAACAGCAGTTTTGCGGAGCGTGGAATATACATGGTGCAAAGTCTACAGGGTGGCAGCGGGCAGGAAAAGGGTATCGGCGCCAGCCGGCTCACGTCGCAGACGTGCTCATTTTATGCGTGTGTCAACGCGGCGGTGGGGCTGTCAGGTGGCACTGGCGTTGATGTGAGACTGGATCTTAAAGACGGTTGAGGCAGCAACGCTGCCGTGCTCGCCCCGAAGGGGCGCTACGTTCCGGGCGTAGAACCCCCAATTCCCTAACATCAGATCGCCAGAGAGCCATTAATGGCATTGCTTTTAATGGTGCCATCAAACTACAACAATCTTAGAAAGTGTAGCGAAGACCTACCAGAATATCGTGGTAGCGGGCTTTAGTACTGCCTGTAGCGTGAATAGCTTCATTATCAACAGGATCGTACAAAGTCATTGTTCCAGACACTCTACCAGCATCCAAGTAACGATACGCTAAATCTACAGACCAATTTTTATCAAAATCATAAGCCACACCAGCACCGATTGACCAAGCAAAGCGCCCTTTGCTCTTCGAAAGAGGTAGCCACTCATCAAACCAAGTTTCCCCACTAATACTATCATGCGCACTAAAGCTGCCACCTGACTGAAGACGGTTATGTGCCAAACCCACGCCTAATGAAAGGTAAGGACGCCATGGAGTAGCAGTATCAATATCATAGTAACTGTTTACCATCCAAGTCTGGGTACTAACACTAGCTTCACCGTTGGATAGAGTATATGTACCATCCACAAAATCAACACGTTGCTGAGATGAGACTGAACCACTGTTAGAACTACCTTTAGCACGAGCAGTAAATTCTACTTCCAGACGAAGTGGTACATTAAATTGTGGATTGAAATCAAACCCCGTAGCAACACCGCCAGCGAAAACTGCTTTTGTTTTAGTGTCTAAGTATTGCTTAAGTGAAAAACTAGGTTCCTTATTATCATAATCAACAAGATCGGTAGAAACATACCGATTAGACAGATGCTGGAAACTGGTCCCTAACTTACCTTGGAGATAAAACCCTGATATATCTTTCGCCAGAGCAGAAAATGCTACAACACTACTTAACACAGCAATAATAGATTTCTTGTTCATCCGTAAACTCTCATTGATTAAGTATTATTAACCGAAAAATAGATAGGTGCGAGTATATAATTAATCAATACGTTATGGTTGGTGCGATTTAAATGTCATTAATGGTAAAGTAATGCTTTCCTTTTTATATGCTTTTTTGATAATACGTCAATCAGATGGAACATCTGGTTTAATTAACGGAATTCAAACTGATTGGCGTCAAATTTGATAAATAAATAACAGAAAAGCCAAGGCATCTCTAGCTTGAATGTTTAGAATATTTCCCAACTGCGCGATTGAAATCAGCGTTTTGACGTCACACCAACGGTATTCATCGCTGGGAGGTGAAATATCACAGTTAACTAAGACGTAACGGACTGAACTTTGAAAAAAGCGCCCGCCTTCATCAGAGTGATAATTATCATAAAGAATCTGTGCATTGCGCGTTTTTCCGGTGTCGGGGGCCAGTGCTCGCACCAGTTGATTCTGCACTTTGTCTGAAGGCTGGTCCCCGCCAGAAACTTGGACCGTTGGGCCGATCTCCACAAAATCCAGAATGCCCGGCTCAACACAAGTTCTGAACAAAGCCTGAAGTGCGCCTTCGCGTTCACGAACCGCCAGGACAACAAGTCCAACCGCTTTGGGTTTCACCATAAGCTGATCCCAGAAATCAACTTCTCTGCCGACCGCGTTTACGCGAACACCGATAACCTCGTGTCCGGAGCCGTCAATGCGATGGAGCTTATCTTGCTGCCGGCACCAGCCCATCAGATCACTCAGAGGAACGCGAGTTGCCGAAAACGCGAGTCTGGAACGATGATGTTCAAGCCATTTTTGAATTCGATCGGCTTCGGCGACCAGATATGGCGTTTTTAGGTTTTGCCAGAACGGACCTAAAGCAAGAATGGTTCGCAGATCTGAGTGGATCAAGTTGCTCACTGACAGGTGTCTAATAAGATCATTGATTTCTACCCAACGAAATCCAACAGGCGGCTCAAAGTAAGGTACTTCGACTATCATCGAGTGATTGCGTTTTTGCCAAAAGACGCAGCCGTGCTCGGATTGAACAGTGTCGAGCAACACCACGCGCGGGGCTCGAAAAAGTTCAAGAAAGAGAACTGGCTTACCACCGTGAGTTCGGAGCTGGTTACTTCGTGTTGCCTGTACGGTAGGCGAAATCTGACAGCCGTGGATAGTTCCCGGTTCTGCTTTGGCCTGGACCAAGGCAAACAAACCCAAGTTGGATCTTGCAACTGCAAGGCCAAGAAGTCCGACCTCCGGCTGATCGATCATTGCGCTGGCGGTAGAGCGTTCTTCACCCTGAAAACCGTGCGTGACACCAACCACCGAGAAGTACTTTCCGCTAGAGTGACGATAGGCAGGGCTTGACTCCGACGTTTCCCACTGCCTAACTTCGGAAAGAGGGATCCGCGTTGCCGTTGCAGAAAACCATTTTCTGCTTACCAGCCGCCAACTCCGCAGTTCGAAAAACGGGTCAGCCCTGGAAACCCGAGCAAAGTGATAATGAGCTTGTGAATTCATTAGCTAGGGTCGGACGAGAGCGTGACGTTGGGCACAAATTTAAGCCATGATCCACCCTGAGCACGGAAAGCGGATTCTCGAGAAATGATCTCTTCCTCGTGATTCCAAGCGAAGAGCAGGTAAATGTCGGGATAATCTCCAATACGTTGAGGAAACGGCTCAATGGGTATGCCTGTTCCAGGGGTTAATTGCCCTTGTTTCTCGGGAGTCGTGTCGTAAATGACCGGGAGGAGGTTGCGGTCGATCCCGCAGTAGTTTAAAACTGTTGAGCTCTTTGCGGTTGCTGCGTATCCGGCAACCGTCTTACCCGCAGAAGCCAGCTCACGTAGAACTTTCGGCAATTCGGATCGGCGAACCTCAACGGTTTCCGCAAATTCCTTCAAACGCCGGACAGAATGAAGGCCAGCCTTACGTTCATTTGCTATAAAGTCCACAACCGAGCGTGACTGTGTTTGATGTTGACGCCCGAGCGTATACCGAAGTTGTCCCCCATGGGTTCCTAAATGTTCTACATCAATCAGTTTCATGCCAAACTTTCGGGCAATAAAATCCATACTAGTTGCACTAAAATAGTAGATATGCTCGTCATAGATCTGATCAAAGGCACAATGGGTAACTATATCGCCTAGGTAAGGATCCTCGAAAATAAAGCGGCCATTCTCAGCAAGAAGCAGATCAACGCCTTTGAAGACGGATGCGAGATCAGAAATGTGGCAAAGTGTGTTCGCTGCATAAATTACAGTAGCCGGCCTAGCCGATTCCAATATTTCGGCAGCAGTATCAGTGGTGAACCAACCGGTCTTGGCATTCACTCCACGAGCCACGGCTTCCGAGGCGAGATTGGAAGCAGGATCAATGCCGAGATGCATGAAACCCAACTTGGCAAATGTTTCAAGAAAGGTGCCATCATTACAGCCAAACTCTACAATAAATGGCGTTGAGTCAGCGCGTCTTTCGAAGTCGATAATTTCAAGAGCCGTTTCACGGAAATGCTGCTGCATCCGTTGAGACGAAGAAGTTCGAAATGGGTAGTCCGAATTAAACATCATTTCTGGGGGTACTTCGTCAATGAGTTGCACCAGTTGACACGATTCACACACGCCGACTTTCAACTCAAACATCAGCTCAGGCGATTGGTCGTCAGGACGGCGATATGAATCTGCCCGGGGATGCTTACCTAGATCAATAAATTGATAGAGACGCTGATCGCAAATTCTGCAATTTGGTTGACGATTGGAGCAGTTTGTATTTCGTGAGTTGTACATAAATGTTTTAGCAGTCTTCTTTGTTGAAATTTTTCAATTAGCTTCGCAGCCTGGGTTTCGCAAGTAGAGGCTCAACCAGGCTGCAAAGCGATTAGTGGGGATCACTCTGTCAAAGGCAACAGCTTGACGATTTTCGTCTCAGTCAGCGTTTTAATGGCAACGATTTCGCCTTGCGTATTAGCCATCGGTACAAGCCCGCTCTGGCTATAAACAGAACCTACGGGAGGAACCTGGTTTACGTTTGCTCGCATGTGAGCTGCATCTGGGTTGTGCAGAACCCCCATCGGTGTTTCAACAGCCAAATGAATGAATTGCTGACTTCGAACAGACTCTGGCCCGAACTCTATTCCAAGAGGAATTTCCAGACGGCCAATCGAAGGCTTAAGATCGGCATTAAAAGAAGTACCCACACCGAGAGCGACAGTTTGGCCGGGGAAAAGGACTTTGCTGATCGTTTCAGTTCGGTAGTTCTTAATTTCCAAGTCTAGTCGAATGGTACCGCTCATACTAAAGACCGGATCATGAACTAGGATTTCGAACTCAGTTTCAGGGAACTCGAACCGCTCGCGCGGAGCATCAGGAGCGTCATGTCTTGTCCCGACCACCACTTCAATAGTTGTCTGCGACGTTGCTTTGTAGCCGCGCGAGCCATCAGGGAATGTTCGACGCGGCTCCATTCTCAGCAAGATTTCGCTTGCGCGGTTGCGGAGGGCCTTCCAAGGAGTTGCAATTTCATCTGGGAGTGCAGGACCTATTTCCTCTAACATCATATCTGCAAGTTCAATCATAATTTTTCCTTTCACTTTGTTGGGTTTCTTGTGGATGTAATCGGATTTGGTGAATAAATATCAGAGTTGACTGGCAATACAGCATTCGATTCACCCGTTATGCATTTCGTTTGCTGAGCAGAGAGTAATTAGGGCAGGACAACGAAAGTCCAATCAGCTTGAAAATTGAACACACAAAACCTTGTCTTGTAATGCATAGAGTGACAGGTCGAACGTGCGTTTTATCAATCAGTTCTGTCGTAATTGGCATACCAGTGAAGCGAACGCTGGCTATGCAGCGATGGCAAACTAATCAAGCCAGACGGTCAATGACTCGTGTTGCATTGGCGCATTTTTTATGCGGTCCAGCTGGTGATTTTAAACTTTTGTCTAGCCATGGTGAGCTAATCGGAAGCCGATTATCTAATACCTAAAATTTTTCGATTTAGCCAATCAACAAAGCTTATTTAATATTAGTGCTATGAATCTCGCCATGTCTAGGTGCTGAGACAGCCAATCTTCTGGCATAACTATGACTTGAGGTGTCATTATCATGCCAATGTACACATATATATTTTTCGAAAGTTACAGAAAGAAGGGGGGTAACATAAAATGGAAAATCCAGAAATCGCGAGCCGATGAAATGAGGGTAAACATCGTTGCAATTATTTGAAATGTTTTGAAAAAATATATGAATTTTGAAGCAATTCACATGCAATGCCTATTAAAAAATAATGATGCTCTGTATTTCACAAGTTACGTAACCATTGTTTGGTAACGCAATGATTAGCTGGGGATTTTCCTGATTTCACAAAGTGGAGGCAGTACCCAATTTTTACTGTTAATTGATTTGCAATGAAGTTTATTTTGTGTTTTAAACTCTAGTTAAAAATGTATTAGATACTGCATGAAAGGTATGGTTAAAGATAAGATAACAAACGGATTTTTCAGTTTAATTAGGAGGTTAAAGAAATGTCGAATAACAACTTTACGAGTCTTGTTTCAGTTCTTCACGTGAGTGATATCGACGAAGCCGTTGAATGGTATGCAAAATGGCTTGGGCGTAAGCCAGATGTTACACCTGATGAGGGAATCGCCGAATGGCAGCTGGCAGAAAATGCTTGGATTCAAGTTTCGGTTGCTCCTGACCCTAGCCTTGTAGGTAAATCATTTGTAGTTTGCGGGGTCCACAATATCGAAGCTCAAAGGGCTATTTGTCAAGATGCTGGTGTAACCGCGAGCGAAACACAGGACCTAGGATTCATAAGGCTTGCACAAGTCAGAGATCCTGCCGGAAACACCGTGATGTTCGTCCAAGAAATGTAGAGCAGTCTTGATTAGCGGGGTGAGTTCTTAGGGAGGAGGTATGTTTCATAACATGGACGTTGGCGTTTGGAGCTACAGAAGAGAATACGAAAATGATCGAGCGGAAATACTTGCGGCGGTTGACAAGGTTTTTAGCTCGGGCCAACTGATCTTGGGCAGAAGCGTAGCCGGGTTCGAGGAAGAATTCGCTTCGTACCATGGTTCTCGTCATTGCATTGGTGTCGATAACGGCACGAACGCGTTAATGCTCTCTCTAAGAGCTGTCGGTATTTGTGCTGGGGATGAAGTAATCACAGTAGCTAATACTGCAGCTCCAACAGTTGTTGCTATCAATTCAATTGGCGCGCAACCCGTACTCGTGGATATAGAAGGAAATGGCAGCTTTCTCATTGATGTATCTAAGATTGAGGAAGCTATTACGCCAAAAACAACTTGCATCGTCGTTGTCCATCTTTATGGACAGGCGGCAGATATGGGTTCAATTTGTAAAATAGCGCAAAAATACGGACTTGCTGTCGTTGAGGACTGCGCACAGGCACACGGTGCCACCTACAAGGGGAAAATTGTCGGCACCTTCGGGGACGCTGCAGCTTTCTCGTTTTATCCGACGAAAATCCTTGGAGCTTATGGTGACGGCGGGGCTGTTATCACCAATGACGATGCGATTGCGGAACGCATCCGTCAGCTACGCTACTATGGTATGAAAGAACGATATTTTGTTGAAAATACACCAGGTTTCAACAGCCGTTTGGATGAAGTTCAAGCCGAAATACTACGCCATAAGTTACAGAAACTGCCAGGCTATCTCAGCGCAAGGCGAGCGATTGCCACACGATATGACGAATGGTTGGCAGACACCGAAATTGGAACTCCAACAATTTCACCTGGAAATGAGCACGCATACTATCTCTACGTTGTAAGACATTCTAAACGAGATGTGATTATTAACGAGCTTGAGCAGGTCGGTATTCGCCTTAATGTTTCCTACCGCTGGCCTATTCATTTGATGTCAGGATTTGGTTATCTCGGTATGAAAGTTGGGGATCTTCCAATCACCGAGAGATCGGCAAATGAGATATTTTCTTTGCCTATGTATCCGTCGCTTCAAATTGACGAACAATTTCGCGTTATTGGCGAACTACGGCGCATCACGGATAGTCTCAGCAAATCCGGTTAAATCCAAAGTGAGAGTAACTTAATCTATGACAAATAATACCAGAGAAAAACTGGAGAAAGACCTGTGTGAACTTGCAGCGATGCTGGCTTGGGTTGATCCCGAAGACGTCACACCAAATACCTCGTTGTCTGTTATTGGATTGGACTCACTTGGGAGTATTGAGCTTGTCGCGCGAGTCGAGGCTCATTTCGGTTTCATGTTTCCCGAAAAAAATATTCCGATGCTCGATACAGTTATTGAGATCATCAATTACGCAGAGCGTGTAGTGAAAGATATTTCTGAGGCTGACGGCACATGATTAGTAGAACACCGGTAATTACAGGCGTTGGCGTCGTTTCAAGTGCAGGAATTGGTGCTGAGCGTTTCTGGAAAGGAATTCAATCACCAGAAGATCGATTCCGAGAAATTTCGCTATTCTCGCCCACTGGAATACCAAATCGCATTGCTAGCGAAATCGGCCCTTGGGTTCCCGGCTATGAAACAATCGACGGAGAACTATTGTCTGAATCCCGTATTTGTGCGTTCGCAGTGGCAGCTCAAAACGAGGCAATGGTTCAGGCAAACTGTAATGCGTCAGATGTGGATCAGGTTTTGGTTGGGACAACTGTCGGCGATATTGCAACTCATGAAGTGGAAATTCGCGCCCGCAAATCTAACGATATCGACATCCCGATGAAGCTTAAAGTTGATCAAAGTTTGCGGCGGGCCATTTCACTTTCTCGAGACAACTTGCCTGTTCAGATGTTTCTAACTGCTTGCTCTGCCGGAAATCTCGCAGTAATTCGGGCTTGCCAACTTATCGAGTCCGGTAAAGCCGAAATAGTTGTTGCTGGGGGCGCTGAAATACTTTCGCAGATGGCATTCGTTGGCTTCGCCCGAATGCGTGGCATGGCTGAGCAAAAATGTCGACCATTTTCCGAAGACCGTGATGGAATGCTTTTGGGAGAAGGTGCCGCTTTCGTTGTTATCGAGTCGGCCGAACATGCTGCCGCCCGAGGTGTTAACTCGCTTGCTGAAATCCGAGGCTACGGCATGTCCTGTGATGCCAAGCACCCAACAGCGCCTGATTTAGAAGGCGAAGGCATTGTAAGAGCTATGCAGTCCGCACTGGGAAGCCTGTCGCCCACACAAGTCGACTACGTATGTGCACATGGAACTGGGACACCGCAGAATGATGCCGCTGAAGCAAAGGGTTACACAAACTTCTTTGGCTCAAAATGCCCACCCTTAAGTTCGATAAAAGGTTCGATTGGACATTCGCTTGGAGCGGCTAGTGCAATTGAGCTGGTCGCGTGTGTCTTGAGCATTCAAAATCAGAAGCTAATTCCTCAACTGGGTTTAGAAGGTCAGTCTACGCTCGACTTGAATTTCGTGTCGGGTACTGAAACCAGTTGCAAAATAGATCTGGTTCTCAACAATGCATTTGCGTTTTTTGGAAACAACACAAGCATAGCGCTTGGCCGTCCTCAACAGAGTAGCGTTCCTCGTGTCATTAGGTACGAATCCGAACAGCCGAAAATTTATTATGCTACAGCCAGTATCGTATTTGACTATCCAGCCAATCAGTGGAGTAGTGAATGCTTACCCGACTTCGACCAGGACAGATTGCAGGTTCTCGTCCGGCGTTTTCGCTCCAAACGCGCAGCAGTTGTCGTAGCGGCTATAGAGCGTTGGCTTGAAGAGGCCGAGAATGCTGAACTTCCAGACCCTAAAAGACGTGGAATTGTTCTCGGTTCCGAAACAGGTGCTGGCGCAGACATTGAACGGTTCTTAACCGAGTCAGTAGAAAAAGGCGACGCGCTCGTTAACCCGGGACTGTTTCCATGGACGGTCCACAATGCAGCTGTTGGAACAGCAGCTATTGCCGCCGATTGCCGTGGCCCCAACATCGTGATTTCATCGGGGGCGCTCAGCTATAGTTCTGCGTTTCAGCAGTCACTTGCGTTGCTCGAGGCAGGCTGTGCTGACCTAGTTTATTGCGGCATATATGAGTCGCTCGGCGATTCTGATGGTACCGTCGCTGCGATCACCGCGTTGGCAACAAGGCCCGAATTCCTTGGACGAAATTATATCGGACCAGCCGAACAGTTGAACTTGGATACATCGATTGGCAACGCAAAAAGCGTAATAAGTTGGGCCAATAAATTCAAGAAAAGTGGACTTCGAACTGAGGAGCGCATTTCATGAAGGGCAGCCCAAAGAATGGGGACAAGCAGCATTGTGTGAGCTTTGTGATTGGTGCCAGCGGAGCGATTGGCCAGGCCGTCTTTGCTGAGCTTTCGGCACAAGGACAACGGGTGGGGGGAACCTACCTCTCACGAAAAGAAGAGCTGCTCACCTTCATCGCAAACCTTGATCCAGAGAAGAGTCTGCACTGTGCGGTTCAATGTGATACCAGCAATCGTCAAAGCGTAGCAGGGGCCTACAACAAACTTGTTGCCGAGTTGGGGGAGCCCGACAACTTGATTTATTGCGCGGGGATACGCAGGGACAAGCCGCAAATCTTTCAAACTACAGAGGATTGGGACGTAGTCCTGAACACAAACTTGAGGGGGGCTGCGGACTTTTCACGCTTGGCTTTGAAGTCAATGACACAAGCAAAGAGAGGTTGCATCGTCTTCATTTCCTCTGTCGCAGGGAGCTACGGTCTGGCGGGACAAAGCAATTATGGGGCCAGCAAAGCAGGTATGGAGGCTTTCGTTCGTTCGGTCTCTCGAGAAGTCGGTCAGTTTGGAATTTCTATCAATGCGGTCGCTCCCGGATTAATTGAATCCGAAATGACAGCAGACCTGCCTCCTGCAGCAACCCGAAATTTCCTCGCCAATATTCCGTTTCGACGTTTTGGGCAACCCAATGAAGTCGCATCGCTTGTCGCTTTCCTGACTACTGAACAAGCAAGCTATATAACCGGTCAAACGTTTACCGTTGATGGGGGCCTCTCGGCATGAACAGACCCCAATCGCGCCCAGTCATTACCGGCATAGGCATCGTTTCCGCAGCTGGAATTGGAATCGAGGAGACTTGGCTGCGCATCCGCAGCAAGCGACCAATAGCAACACCTGTCAAGGTTCCCGGTCCAGCTGGAACCTTGACGCAGTTTCAAGCTTTCGTGGCACCTGAATACACAATTAGCGACATGTTCGAAACTGTACTTCCAAGAGTTCAGCTCGAAAAAGAGAGCCTCGATTACTCTCGTGACCTGAAGCACCTGATAGCATCTGTTGGTCTTGCACTTGATGATGCCAACGTACGGTCTGCCGGAGTCGATCTCAATGAAGTCGGCGTTGTTGTCGCTGATGAACACCCTGGCGTTGAGCAGCTCTCCCGGAAGCTATACCAAGGTATTTCTGAAGTAGAAAGTGCGTCTCTTTCGGAGAAGGTTTTTGAACTAAATTCATTCCTTGTTCCGTATCGGGTAGCCCGCGTGTTTGGATTGGGCGGCGAGTGCTTTCATGTTAATTCAGCGTGCACTTCAGGTCTAAACGCGATGGACTGTGCTGCCTCGCAGATTCGCAATAACCGAGCCCCTGTCGCGATAGCGACGGGTTGTGATGACCCACTAAGCTCCGGAAAATTTGAGTGGTTTGCGCAGCGAGGTCTTTACGAGATCAGCGGCAAGCTGTCGACATGCTTATCGGAGGCCGGAGGAACCGTTTTCGGTGATGGTGGTGCGGCACTGGTGTTCGAGGATCGCGATCATGCTATTGCCCGTGGCGCTCGAATTTATGCCGAATACCTTGGGGCCGGATTCACACAAGACGGGTGGCGTGTGAGCGCCCCCCACCCCCAGAAGGCCAATCAGGCGCGTGCAATTCGAAGAGCTCTCAGTGATGCTTACGTAGACCCAGACCAGGTCAACGTTGTTGTGCCACATTACACGGGCATCCGATCGACTAATCAGTACGAGCGACGCTGTTTAAAAGACGTTTGGGCAACGAGCAATAACGAGCCATATTGCCTGCCCCTAAAGCCTTTCTTCGGCCACAATCTGGGAGGCGCTTCAATTCTGGAGGCCGCAATCCTCGCAAAGATAATCGAGGCCCAGCAAATACCACACAACGTACCGCCAGGTACTTCCCAAGCGGACCTGTTAATCACAACGAACTGCGATTGGCGAACCACCGAAATTAACGTTGCAGTGAAAGCCTCTGCAGCCTTCGCTGGCTTCTATGGAGCCGTCGTGCTTGGCCGTTGCAATGCCACATATTCCCTGCGAGATGTGGCTTATAAACAGAAAATAAAAAGGTGAATTTCGACGATGTCCAATTCTGACTTTGATCTAATCGTTGTTGGTGGGGGCCTTTCAGGTCTGGCAACCGCATTCTATTGGTGCTCCCAGATTGATGCCTCCGCGAAAATTTTAATAATTGAAGCAAGCTCCAGGATTGGCGGTTCATCTGTCGATCATCATTTCAAGATCAATGGACATTCCATGGCGGCACCTGGCGGTGCGCAAGAGCTTACCTTTCCAGAGTCTTTTTCTTCCATAGTCAGGTCAACACTGACGACGATCGGTATAGACCTTGACGACCTGATGAAGAACACTGATTTTTCACACTATCGTAGCCGTGGGGCAAAAAATCATGCGTTTTGCTTTTCTGCGGATCAATGGGATCGAGATGGAATAGCTTTTTGGCGTTCCGAAGAAGGCATTGAGCTTTCGGACGCCCCGCTCTGCAATGAAGCCAAGAGCCAGCTCTCCAAGATTTTCAAGGGCGAAGTCCCTTGGTTCGCAGGGCTTGACGAAACTGCAAAGCTTCAGGCGCTTCAATCGCGATCGTGCACAGAAGTCCTCACGGACTTTGGCAAATGTCACCCGGAAGTTGAACGTTTCTTTGCCTACTGGACTTCACCCAGTTCAGGCTTGCCTTTTAGCCTTCACCCGGCGCTTGATGCAGCGCTTGTTGGATACCCGCCAATAGGAGCGCTGGCACCCGACTTGCCTGGTCCATGGCCAGGCTTAACCCAAGCTGGCACAAAGTTTTTCAACAGTTCTTCACGGGCAACTTATCGATTCCCTGACGGTAATGCCACAATAGCAAGAGCATTTTTAGCTTGGCTCCGCCCCGACATTTTCCACGGTGACACCACGGCCACCCGGTTAGGCGAGACCATTGACTTCGAGAAGTTGCGCAATCCGACGGCTACACGTCGCTTCCATGTCAATGAAACTGTTAAGGCCATCAAGTCGGCAGGCGAAGACAAAGTCGTCGTTGAAACAACAACGTCAGATGGTCGTTGTGCCAAATACAGTGGTTCCGCCGTTATAGTCGCGACTTGGGCGACCGAGTGTGAAGCAATTATTCCAGTGCTAAGCAAAGAGCAAAAGACGACCGCGTCGGCAATGGGCCGGTTGCCGATAATCACTGCCACGGTCGCAGTATCAAATTGGTGGCCATGGGAACAACTTGGCGTCTCTAGCCTGAGCTGGCCCGGCCATCCGTCATGGCAACGTGCAGAACTTGGTTTTCCTGTCAAAATCGGCGCGTATTCTCCGCCTGACTCACCAAGCGAACCAAACACGATAACCGCAATAGGTGCAACAACGTACCTTCATGAAAAGCCTTCGGTCGCCGCTGCCATGGGGCGCGAATTTCTTAATCAACCGCATCAGGCGGAAAAACTGCGCGATGAACTAATTCGGTTACTGGAGTGCGCGCTTGGTTCTTCTGGATTTGATGCACAAAACGACATTCACACCTGTCAGGTTGAGCTTTGGCCGAATGGTTACCCCTGCTACACCACCTCGCTTGATAATAGAGATAAATCGGTCGCTTCTATCGAAGCAAAGAAAGAACTTGCGCGCGGCGTCGGGCGCATAGCCATCGCCGGGGCTGACGTCACTGACCGGCCTTTTCTTGACGGCGCCTTAGAAGCGGCTTACGACGCAGTTTCCATGCTCCAAAATCGCATAACCAGCTCGAGTGCGCTTTGAAACAACATTGAAGAACGATAATAAAGGTAAAAGTAATGAAAATTTTAGTCACTTGTCCACCTGCCCACGATCACCTCTTGGGATTACTTCCGATTGCGGAAGCTGCAAAACGTGAAGGCCACGACGTGGCCATTGCTGTATTGGAAAATTTTAGAGAAGTTGTGACTGGCGCTGGCTTGAGGCATTTTGATGCTGGCGAAGACTGGATACCCGAGGCGATCGACGACCGCGTGGATGATGTACTCCCAGAAACGATGGCGGAGTTTACACAAGACTTCATGGCACAAATGCTATGCGGCCCGGCGGCTATCTCGATGGCGAAAGATGTCAAAGCAATTATCGATAGCTGGCAGCCCGACATCGTCATGCGTGATTCTGGTGAGATGGGAGGCCTGTTAGCTGCCGAGATGGCCGATCTACCGCACATTTCTATCGGCGTTTTAGATTTCAATGGCATGTTTCTTGGAGACCGCATTGTTGCAGCGTTGAATGAACGACGAGCAGAACTCGGTTTGCCAGATGATGCGGAGGGATATAGACAGTATGAGTATGGACACATCAATATGATGTGCCCAACGTTTGCGCCTGAAGAGCTAACGTTGCCGAAGACCTTTTCTGTCCGCGTTGACGGTGTCGGTAGGGGAGACGCCCTCCCTGATTGGATTGCCAACATTGCGAACGCTGAAAAGCCATTGATTTATGCAAGTTTCGGTACTGCGGCAGCAACAATCCCCGGTTTTGGTCCTGCGCTGCGTAACGTTGTCGACGGCCTGGGTTTGATTGATGCTAATGCAATTGTTTCGGTCGGCAAGAGTCTAAACTGGAACGGCGAACAGGTTATTGACGAACATGACATTCCTAAAAACGTCTACGTTGTCGATTGGGCGCCGCAAGCGCTATTGATGCGCAACATCGACCTCTTGGTCACACACGGTGGCCCTTCAACAACACGACAAGGTATCGTCTGCGGCGTGCCAATTGTTGCAGTGCCCCTGCTCTTTGATGGCTTCGAGATTGCAAATAGACTTTGCGAAAAGGGATTGGCAGTTCAGCTTGACTGGACAAAACTGAGTTCTTCTGAAGTTGCCGATGCTGTAAAGCATGTTTTGGCGGATCCTAAATACCGGCGACAAGCACGCAAGCTTCAAAGGGAGGCGTTGGCGGTCTCTCCGATCGATAATGATGTGGTTCGGTTCATTGAAAGCGTCGCATCAAAGGCAAAGCGATGATGGGCGCTTTAAGATTAAGCGAAACTCAGACGTCTGCTAGCCATCCGGGTATCCTGAAATGGATCGTGGCGCGGCGCGTGGCTGCCTTTCGTTGCTCCCCTAAGGATAGGCGCTTAGTCGTAAAGATAGCTTCCACGTTCGTTTCTGGCTTCAGCGAAACCATTGCGGCCGGTGATCCCGGTGCCTCAATCAGGTACGTTGAAAGCAACAACGAGGAATTCTTCAAGCCTTTCTACGTTGAAGGAGCCTCGTTGGCACTCGCTGCTTCTCGTGCATTGCCTGTTTTTAAGGCTTCTGCAGGGCCGTCTGATTTGCTTTACCATCTGCCCGGATTCAAGCATGTTATTTACGCCGGTTGTGGATGGTGGAATGCATTTATGCTACGTCCCACACGAAGTTTTCAAAACTTAATTGACGCAACGGATATTTTCAGCGCGCTCACCATTGATGGGACAGCCTTTGCGCGTGCCTTCCTGTTTGCTCGCCCTCCATACTTTGACTTAAGAATCCCGCCTGTTTCAAACGCAAAGAAGCGACTCTGGGTTCAGGGATACGGCAGAGCCCTGTGGTTCCTCACAACGGCAAACGTTTCTATTATTGAACGCCAGCGGAAAAGGGTAGGAAACGAGCTATCCGCGGACCTCGATTCTGGTCTTGGTTTAGCCTCAGGCTTTGCAGGAATGGTATCGCCGACTTCCTCCTTTCTAGCCAAAATAGGCGCTGACAAATCAGCTTATCTGCAAGGATATGCATTTGGCTTGACGGCTCGGGCAATGTCAACACCAGCGACTTTTTCGAGCTGGCTTTTGTCGCTGACACCTAGTGAAAAGCATAATGCGCAGCAACTCATTTTAAGATGTCTAATTGAACCCCGATCAATCGATGACTGCCCAACAAATGTTTATACCAAATGGCAGGACGAACTGCGAGGCGATTTCCAACAATACGAGATCACATGATGAGTGATAAACGGTATATTTGCGCTGTCCGTGACGTGATACCAGCCTACCGCCGTGGACTTATGGATGCTCTCAAAATAGCCGGCTACGAAGTAGCCGAACCCGAAGATGTCCTGAATTGGCTAGCACAATTCCAGGCAGCCCAGGGCGTAAGCGATTGCCGTTTCGCAATTCTGCACTCTATTAGAGAAGAAGATGATTTTGTGACCCTAAGCCGCATTCAGAAATTTGACCCTAGGGTTCGAACTGTAGCGCTTCTTCTAGAGAACTCCAGCGATCGTTATGCCCGCGTTTTGAGCGCGGGGGCATCTGGGGCAGTCTGCTACGCCGCTAACCCCACAGAGATTATTAAAACCCTCACAGCCACCTTAGAGGGGGCAGTGCGTCTGCCACATTCTATTGTGGATGAATTATTGAGCCAATTCACAGACAAAGGGTCAGTTGTTCTGGACAACCAATCTGTCAGAACTCTCAACAAATTAGCTGCGGGACTCAGTATCGCGGAAATCTCCCGTGAAGAACACGCTTCCGAACGCACTATGCACCGCCGAATGAAAGCCATTTATCGCCTTCTCGGAGCAGAGAACCGCTCCGAGGCAATCGTTGCTGCCGTTAAACTTGGATTTATTAAACAGATATAAAACAGGAAGGATATATTTTTTGAAAATTATTAAGTTTCTTGTGCCAGTAATGGCATTGGCATCGGCGTTGGCATTCGGATATTTCTCAACTACTTATCCGGTTGCGGAAATTTCAAAATCGCTTCCACTAACGTTGCGTTCACTACCTCCAGCCACCGCTCCTTTGCAAGTAGAGCGCTCGGTAAACCCATCGGTCAGACACATTGCGTCTTGGCTCAGTGCCACCGGTGCCAGTGCTGCATTGGGTGATCTGGATGGTGATGGTCTTATGAATGACTTGTGCCTTGTGGATCCTCGTTCTGACACTGTTTCGGTTGGCACAGTATCTTCCGATCCAAGTAAACCTACTCATATCGTCCATGGTTTTCTGCGCCCTCTCGGGGCTACAAAAGCAATAGCGCCAATGGGGTGTCGAATCGTTGATCTGAATAGCGACGGCTGGTCAGATGTATTGGTTTATTACTGGGGACGTGCGCCAGCCTTCTTCGTAAACAGAGGTAATTGGAGCTTCTCCGCATCGGATATCCTTGTTACTCAAAACTCAGCACACGATTGGTATACAAATACTGTGCATATCGCCGATTTTAATGGCGATGGCTTATTGGATATCTTCGTCGGCAATTACTTCCCAGACGGTACAGAACTTCTCAATACTGAATCGCGTCGAAGGGTCTCTATGCACTCTTCTTTCTCGCGCGCGTTTAATGGTGGCATGAATCGAATCCTGCTCCAAAAACCAGGCGAACCTGGAAGTTTCGAAATGGCTCTCGACATTTTTGAGCCCAGCTATGGGCAAGGTTGGACTCTTGCTTCAGCATCGGCGGATCTTACCGGCGACCTCTTGCCGGAGCTTTTTGTCGCCAATGATTTTGGTCCAGATCAAATTTTTCTCAACACCTCAAGCAAGGGTAAGTTGCAGCTGGAGCCACGCAAAGCACGGAGCAAAAAATTCGGCGAACCACTGTCTCATAGTCTGGGCAGAGACTCTTTTAAGGGTATGGGCGTATCAATTGCCGATCTCGACAACGACGGAAACCTGGACATTGTTGTCAGTAATATTACGCAAAAACGGGGTCTTTTCGAAACTCAAATGCTGTTTATAAATTCAGGTTCCAAAGACGACCCGCTTGAGTTTCACAATGCGAGCGAAGAGCTTGCGACCGCGCGTACGGCCTTTAGCTGGGATAACAAGATAGCAGATCTGGATAATGACGGGATCCCGGAAATTATCCAAGCCACAGGATTTGTTCGAGGAAAAGTGAATCGTTGGCCTGAGATACAAGAAATAGCGCTTGCAAATGATGCGCTCGTTTCCAACCCGGGAAACTGGCCTAACCTGCTCGGCGGTGACATGAGTGGTGCAGCGCCACGAGTTGTTTTCAGCCAGGCAGACACAAAAAGTTCATTTCAAAATGTCGCCGAAGCCTCCGGTCTTGATGACGTTGGAATTACCCGAGGGATTGCTCTGGCCGATATAGATGGTGACGGCGATCTTGATTGGGTCGAAGCTAACCATTTTGCCGACTCCCGGCTTGTGGTAAACGAATGCGCGCCATGCGGACCGTTCGTGGGGCTTCGGCTACTCCGAGTACGTGACCAGGCACTCACAACTAACCTCGACGGACTGAAACCCGCTCATACCGTCGGAGGAACGACCGCGATTGGTGCAACTGTCTCTCTCGGGTTACCGTCCGGTAAGCGAAAAGTAGCGTTTGTCGATGGCGGCAACGGTCACAGCGGGCAACAGAGTACCGACATCCACTTTGGCCTCGCTGAAAAAACAACATTCCCCCTAAATGCGACAATTAAATGGCGGGATTTTGAAGGTAATGTCCGCTCCATAACAATAGAGGTATATCAAAAATGGCAAACGATACTACTGCCGTCGTAATCCCAAATCAGGGCGTATGAACACGGTTAATTGAAAGACTTCGTCTGGCAACCCCTACCGCTCTTCGTGTAGCAGCACTGCGTCGATTCGACGCCGGAGTTTTGAAGTAAACGTCCGTTCCATAACAATAGAGGTATATCAAAAATGGCAAACGATACTGCTGCCGTCGTAATCCCAAATCGAGGCGCATGGACACGATTAATTGAAAGACTTCGCCCGACAACACCTGCCGCTCTTCGTGTCGCAGCGCTGCGTCGATTCGCAGTCGGGATAACATTGCTCACTGTTGCCGGGCATGCTTACCTCGGTTTTGAACAAAGCATCGCACAGCCGCTTGTCGCCGTGTTGGCTTGCTATATCACTGAGCTCTTTATGGAGACGGTAATATCACGCCATGAACAACGTCGTCCCTTATATGCTTCTGTTGCCGACTCATCGGTTCGGGTCAAAGTGACCACCCTTATCGACTTTCTACTTCCAGCCCATATTTCGGGACTTGCTCTTGGTATGCTCCTGTACGCAAGCAACCGCCTGGATCTTTTTATCGTCGCCGCGGTTGTTGCGATGAGCAGCAAGTACGGCTTTAGGGTTTGGACTGGAAAGCGCTATAGTCATTATTTCAACCCTTCCAACTTTGGAATTGCGGTTGTGCTTTTATTTTTTCCTGAAACAATCAGCATTGCTGCACCATATCAATTTACAGCAGAGCTTGGAGCCACTGGCGATATCGTGCTCCCTGTCGTTGTTACAATTATCGGCTTGTTTCTGAACATTGTTTTTACCTCACGTGCTCCGCTCATTGTTGCCTGGATCGGTGGTTTTGTACTTCAAGCGGCATTGCGTTCAGGCTTGGATCCAAATGTTGACTTCGATGCCGCGCTGGCACCGTTAACCGGAATGGCACTTATTCTATTCACCCTCTATATGGTGACTGACCCAGGCACCACACCATACTCGACTCGTGGCCAGATAATATTTGGGCTTTCGGTAGCCTTCGTTTATGGCTTGCTAATGGTGTTTCACCAAGTTTTCGGCATTTTTGTCGCATTAACGATAGTGTGTGCTGGCCGCGGTATTCTCCTGGCAATATCCAACAGGCGTGGCGCTAAAGTTCTCTCTGCGTCTGATGTGCAAAGCAACGCTGGTTAAGGTGGGCTTCGTTGATATGACTGGTAATCTGTGGAAAATGCAAACAATATCGATGCAAGAAAGGCCACCACGGCCTATGAAAAATGGAAATCTGGCAATTGTTGATAGTCTCATAGGCGAGGAGTACATGCTGCTTCTTGAAGCAGCATGGTCAAAAGTAGGCGGTTATGCGCGAGACATAGTTTCTGATTATGAGGACAATGAATCAGCCCCCTCCACCAGAGCGCCAGCTTTGGAATGGCTGCGATTGGCTTCGGTACGTGAAGTCTCACTCAATTCCCCCGTTCTCCCAAGCGGGCCGGCATTGTCTTTTTTGAAACTTGCTCGAGATGCCTATCCAGGTTTCCTTGCGGGTGAATCGAACGGTACTAATTTACTTTTTTCTGGCGATGGTCTGCAAATCTGGCGGGGCTACTACAGTTCGTTAAATCCACTCTATGCTCCTCTGAATCAAGCGGCGGCGACCGCTCTGGTAGATCGAGTAAAAGAAGGTGTTCCGTTGCGGATACTTGAAATCGGTGTCGGTACCGGTGGCGCGACCACAACCGCACTAAATGCCCTTGAACAGGTTGCAACCGCGCCCGTTAGCTATCTTGCAACCGACATCAGTGCAAGTCTTCTTCGTTCAACAGCAGACAAACTGAACCAACGCGCTACCGGGCTAATAGAATTCAATTTCGAACCCTATGATTTTAATGCTGAGCCAGCGAGGAAACACGTTTCCACTGGAGGCTTTGATGTTGTGCTTGCTGTCAATGCGCTTCACAATGCCCATAACCTCCCGGCTTCACTGCGAATGTTGTCTTCGCTTCTCAAAGAAGGGGGTGTTCTTATAACTAGCGAGTCGATTTGTGGTTCGGGTGAACAAGTCCATCAAGAATTTTTCCTGAACCTACTTCCCCTGCCTGAACATAGGCAAGGTTGCTCCAGCCGCTTCCTCTGTTCGGAGGATTGGCAGCATGCGATAGGCAATGCCGGTCTCAAATCTGACATAGCAATCAACAGCATCGGGCCCGAGCTTATGCTTTTAGCAACGGTCTCAAAGATATGACAGAACAGAAAGTACCGAGTTTGGTCTTAACTGGTTCCACCGGCTATCTTGGCAGACAAGTGTTGGCGGCACTGAAGGCGACCAATGTAAAAGTTGAATCGTTTTCTTTCAGTAAATTTTTAATAGGTGCCGCCGAACCAACCGCTTTGCGCATGCTGCAACAAGCTGACGTGGTTTGTCACCTTGCGGGCATCCACCCTCACCAGTCAATCACGCCGTCTGATAATTTATATTGGGAAGCAAACGTTGTTGGAACGAAAAAGCTACTTACCGCTGCCCAGAATGCCTGCCGCATAGTATTTGCTTCCAGTGCAATGGCAGCACGAGGAAAGACACAACCGGGGGCTAATCAGGGGCTTTTGGCTTACGCAAGTTCCAAGAGAGCAGCAGAAGCCTTGGTTGTAGAGTGTGCGGCTAACAAAGCAAGTAGCATATCGCTGCGCTTTCAAGCTGTAGCAGGTGCACATCGCGAACCCTGTGTCGGGCTAATCGGCAATGCTCTTCGCTCAGCCCTCGAAGGCACGCCGCTCACAATTTTCCAGCAAGCGCCTCCTCGTGAGTATCTCCATGTCGCCGATGCTGCTTCAGCAATCGTTGCTGCCTGCCTGGCTCCGATTGAGGGACATTCTTTTATAGATATTGGCACTGGGTTACCACAACACGTATCAACAGTTGTAGCAACAGTTGAGCAAGTCACGGGAGTTAAAATCAAAAGGCGTAGTGTTGAGAGCCGCATAGAACCTGTTCCGTGCACCAGTGACCTCTTGGCTGCAAGAAAGTTATTGGGTTGGCGAGCCTATAGAAGCAGTCTTGCGCGAATAATTATTGACCAATGGGAGGATCAACAACATCGCGCAATGGTGTTTCCTTCTGACGGCCACAGGAAATAAATTCTTTTAATACCATGAACTACGATGCGACAGAACTCATCCCACACAGGGGCGAAATGTTGTTTGTACACAACATCTCGTCGTTGGAACCCGGTGTTAGCGCAATTGGCGAATGGCACCCTTCACGTCACTGTTGGCTCAGGTCACACCCAAATTCCACTGATATGTTGCCAATTTTGCCCATGGAGGCTCTTGCACAACTTGGTGCTTGTGCAGTTTTTGCTTTTGAACGCTACCGAGGCCGCACACCGTTTCTGGTTGGCCTTGAAAATGTTGAGCTCCTCCATCCTTACTCTATCGACAGCACGGTTTACCTATCGGTCGAGATCATTAGCTTAGGAAGCCGGTATGGAAAAGCACGAGGAACAGCAAAGGTAGGGGCGCAAACCATATGCCGTGGAGAAATCTCCTTTGTCGTCGTTTAGAAATCCATGGCCACTTGAGTATCGTCTTGAGACGTTCAGCCTTTGGTCGAAAAAGGGATTTTGGGAAGACGGTTTCAAACTTTAGCAACAAAGGGTGATGCAGTTAAGAGTAACCCTGCTGTTTATGGTGTGTGGTTATCAAGCGATTGGCTCAGTGGTATTTAAATATTATATATCAGTCATATGGAGTGATGATAAATGCTGAATAAACGATTTTTTCCAATCTATTGGGCGCTATTTACCTGGGCAATTTGGGGAACATATATGGCATACGCCGATACTTGGTATCTATTTCAGGAAAACTGGTTTATGAGTATGACTATGGCACTTGGTTCATTCATTGCCGGAGCAACCAGTGAGGGGGGAGGAGCCGTCGCCTTTCCGGTGATGGTCCTGGTTTTTGATATTTCCCCCAGCATTGCCCGCGATTTTTCATTGATGATTCAGTCTGTTGGTATGGTAGCCGCGTCTATGACGATCGTCATGCTGAGAATACCAATTGTCTGGCGTGCGGTAGTGCTGCCATCACTGGGTGGTGTTTGTGGCGTGATCTTCGGCATCGAAGTGATGCAGCCAATGATGCTACCCCAGCTGGTTAAACTTTTCTTTACCAGTCTCTGGCTCTCGTTTGGCTGTGTTCTATTCTGGACTAACCGGCATGCGGAGCGCCGGGTTGTGAGGGATATAGGGCCGGCGACAAATTCAGATATTATTAGGCTGCTTGCTGTGGGTTTTATTGGTGGGACGGTAAGCGGGATCACGGGTAGTGGCTTGGATCTCATCACCTTCTCGCTGCTGGTGTTGTTTTACCGCACCTGCGAAAGTGTGGCTACTCCCACCTCAGTCGTCTTGATGGCGATCAATTCAGTCTGTGCGTTTCTCTGGATGGAGGGGTTTGGCTCGGGTGTTGCCGAAGCCGCATGGGATTATTGGCTGGTATGCATCCCGATTGTGGTGGTTGGGGCACCAATAGGAGCCTGGTTTATTCGCAATAAGTCACGTAAGTTTATTGTGAGAATACTGTATGCTTCTATTGTATTTCAATACATTGGCGCCTTGATAATACTACCCATGGATATGAGGCTCGCGCTCTTTAGCGGTTTGGTAATTATTGCCGGATTGCTTTGTTTTTGGATGGCAATTCATTTTGGCAATCGACGTTTAAAACGTGTCAGGGTTGGGAAACCAGACCCACAAGGAAATCAGGGAACCGACAGGAACCGTTCTGCTGGTTAACTTTGATTTATTCAACGAAGCCTTTTTTATATTACGTGGCTACTAATGTGGGTTGATTGAGAAGTGAAGATCAACACACTCTGGGATGTGGCACCAACTAAATCTGTTTAAAATGTGAGAGCAATGCGAAACAAATCAAAAACGCCTAATAGCTGCAAGGGACGTTCAGGAGCGAATTTAACGAACCAAGTTGGTCGCTTGCGTGACTCTGCCAAACTCATAATTCTTCTGCCAGTGCGTATAACGGAAATCTGCTTTGTTGTCTCAGCCTATGCTCTAAAAATCTCCTTTAGTTGGTCTCTGAGGCGGTTCAACTCAAGAAATGCTTATTTTGTTTCACAAGGCAATACTCTGCGTGAAACGCTGCAGGCTCTTGGGCCGACTTTCATCAAGCTTGGCCAAATCCTCAGTTCCAGACCGGACTTAGTGCCGTCAGAAATCTCATCTCAGTTAGCCGACCTACAAGAACAAGTTGAGTCCAGAAAACCCGCGCAAGTAAAGCGTCTAATAGCACAGTTCCTTGGCCGAGAACTAAACAGTGTCTTCAGGTACTTCGCAGAAGAACCCATTGCAGCTGGTAGCGTAGCCCATGTTTATCGTGCGGAACTGTTAGACGGCTCCGTAGTCGCGGTTAAGATCGTGCGACCGGGAGTGCGATGGCGGATGATTTGTGACATGGTACTTTTTTCGGCAACGGCTAAAATATTAAGTTTGCTGCCGCAGATGAGGTTAATACCAATGGCTCCAATGGTAGAGGAAGTTCGCCATATTCTGATGTGTCAGCTTGATTTGTCTGCCGAGGCTTACAACTATAGAAAATTCAGAGAGAATTTTTGCAAATCGTCCCACGTACAGTTGCCCCGGATACACAGTGAGTTCTCAAACGACCGAATGCTGACAATGGAGTATCTCGACGGTCTGCAAAGAGTCGAGCAAATGGCTAAAAAAGTGGGATGCACAGATGAACTCGCCAATATTTGCCTTAGAGCACTTTTCCAAATGATTTTTGTCGACGGATTCGTCCATGGTGACCTGCATCCAGGCAACGTTAGGTTTAAGAATGATGAAGAGCTCGTATTGCTCGATTGCGGACTAGTCGTTCACCTGGATCCCAAGAAACAGTCTGAGTTCACTCGATTCTTCTTGTCTATTGCAACAAACAATGGAAGCGAGTGCGCGAAAATAGCTCTTTCAACATCCACTTGGCGCACCAAGATCTTCGATTGGAACTGCTTCGAAAAAGAGATGTGTGAACTCGTCAACGCAAACTCAGGTATGAGCGTAGAACAATTTGAGGTGGCTCACTTCGCCAAAGAACTCTTTGAGTTATTTCGGCGTAACGGGGTGCGTGGTTCTACCGATTTTGTTACCGTAATTTTGGCACTGGTCGTTTTTGAGGGAATCGTTAAGCAGTTATCGCCATCGCTTGATTTTCAAACAGAGGCGCGTAGCTTTCTGTCAGAAGTTGGGGTTTGAGGTCCAATGGAACGAAAACGAGCACCGTTGCAAAGTTTGTGACGAGGGGGCCTTTGAACAGACCTCGTCGTGAGGACATAATTTGTCTACGGTTGTGGGGTCAGTCCAGGAAAACATCCGCCCCCCCTGCCAAAGTAAAACTGACCCACCCCCTTTGAATTACTCGAGCGTTGCTGCTTTCGTTTTCTTCTGGAGTTGACCGCTTTTCAGCTTATCTTTCAGTCGATAGCTTTGGCCGCTTATTTGGGCGATATGAGCATGGTGAAGCAGCCGATCCAACATCGCTGCCGTCAGCGTCTCGTCATCACCAAACGTTCCAGACCACTGCGTAAACGGCAGGTTGCTGGTCAGGATCACGCTGCCTGACTCATACCGTTTAGCAACTACCTGGAAGAACAGGTTCGCCTCCATTTTACCGAACGGCAGATAGCCCACTTCGTCGATGATCAACAGCTTAGGTTTACCTACGACACGGTTCAGGTAGCCCTTCAGGTCACCCTGACGGTGTGACGCCATCAGTTGCAGCATCATGTCAGCGGCTGTAATGAACCGGATGCTTAAACCCGCCATCGCGGCTTTATAGCCAATGGCCGTCACCAGGTGCGTCTTGCCAACGCCTGAAGGCCCTAGCAGCACAACATTCTCCTGACGTTCGATAAATGTCAGCCCCGCCACCTCCTGGATCTGGCTTCGTGGAACGCCGCTGGCATAGGCGTAATCGAACTGCTCCAGTGTTTTTACCACTGGCAGGCCTGATAACCGCAAAATGGTCTGGCGACGCCGTTCGTTCTGGCCGTCGTGCTGGAGTTGTAAGACGGCTTCCAGGAAGTCGGCATGTGTGCCGCTGTTGTCGATAGTCGTCTGTGCCACACCTGGCCACTCTGCCGGCAGGCGGTCGAGCTTGAGTTGTTCGCAGAGAGCGGCAATACGATCATGCTGAAGGTTCATGCTGGCACCTCGAGCAAGGCCTGGTACGTTGCCAGAGGATGGCCGCCTATCCCTATGCCGCCGCATTTTTTCGCCAGTTAACCGGGCGACCCACGCTTTCAGCCAAGGATCTACGCATGATAGACATGACCTACCGTCCCGGCGATCGTCGGCGCTCCACGCGCAAGGAAGATTATCTCGACGCGCTTGACTGTCTCATCGCCAGCCGGGGCGAGCGGTGTTACTCGCCGTTGCCGGGCGATACCCGCGACACACTGTTCCCGGAAGTGAATCGCCGCTGGCGTCAGCGCTTTGAACACCGGTTGACGATGAAGTACACCCGACAGGCACGCATCGATGACACCATCAGGCTACACAAACGGCGGCGTTACCAGGTGCAGCTGGCGCAGGCAGAAATTGAGCTGGCGTTCCTCACGCCGGGCGAGCTGGATAGCTGGGTGCGTCGAGCGCAGCAGCAGGGACTCGACGAGGATGACTTGAGCGGGCTGGTGTTGGCGTGGACGACGCGGTTTCCCTGTCTGGCCGAACTGGATCGCTATCTCTGGGCGGCCATGCCGTTCTGGGAAGCCCGCTTGCAGGTCAGTCTGATCAGCGCTGACCTATCCGCAGCAGCGCGTAGCGATAACGCTGCCCGGCTTCCGAATCGCCTGGAGCGCCGCTAACCTCCTGACAACAGGCTGCAGTGGCTACGCCACTGCGGCTTGTTGCTCTCTAATCCCTATGCCAGGTATGTCGGTTCTTTCGGCAGGGGGAGCTACTCCTGTTGACGGTGTCACGGTGACAGTTGGGCATTGATGTGCTGCTTCTGAACGATTTGCCCGGCGAGACAATGCGGCTGTGGGCGTCCGGGCGCGCTGTCGTGCTGCGCATGGCGCCGGCGAGCCGTCGCCTGCGCCGCTTTTCACTGTTCCTCGCCCAGGCGAGGAACGCTGAAGACGCCCCGGCTTATCGCCGTGTCGGGTGTGTTCCTGCTCATCTCACCGGTGGTTATCTCTCATCAGCCCCTTACGCGGCCGCTTTTGTAGCACCGTCGCCCGTGTGCCCGCAAGGGAGGATAAATCGCCGCAAGCGGCGCCCTTGCTGTCCCCCGTTCGCCGTCGCTACGTCAGCTTTTTTGCCGCGAAAGGTCCCGACGAGAGATAAAACAACCACCCAAGGAAAATGCCAGCATGAACACACAAAACGTCAACGTCAAAACCGCCGCTCAGGAACCCTCGGAAAGATATGGGGAAAAAGCCAGTGTGCTTCGCACCGACGGTTTTGTCCGCAATCTGCATTCCTCACATCCCTTTGATGTTATTCGGGCCGATGTCGTGCTGGCGCAGATGGAAGCGCAGGCGCATCGCGGCTGCGGGCTGCATTACGAAATCTATCATTCTTATCTGCTGGACGCGGCACTGGACTACCTTGCCGGGTTGCCACTGAAAGACCGCCTGCCATTTATCGGCGCGGCCGCCCGTCGCGGCATCATGCTGACCTTTGCCGAAGGTGATCGCGCGGGGGATGCATGTCATGCGCTGATGGCCAATCTGGCCGCCGACTATTAATTGACCCGTCCGGGCGGTATTGCCGCCCGGCATAACCCAAGAGGAGATAGACGATGTATCAGACGCAGGAAATCAGCACCGAAAACCGTATGAAGTTTGACGCGAGCGCAGAAGCAGCTTATTGGCAACGGCGCGAGCAGCAGGCACGCAGCGACGTGGAAGAAATCACGTTGGCGGCGTTTATGGATGCCATCGCGGTGATGTACCCGCGCGACTGGTGCGGCGACGTCGAATGCGAGTCGTTCAAGCTGGCCGAAATGTACTGCGGTGAGGTGACCACCATTTACGCCAAAGTCGGGGAGCGCTATTTCCGGTTCCGCGATGTGGTGTCGTTACCGCACAGCGCCATTGTGGCACGCATCAAGAAGGAGGTGACAGGTAGGGAAGTGCAAACCCTTAAATGAAAAAAGCAGGCTTTCGCCTGCTCTCTCGTGCCGGTTGACCCGTGGAAAGTGAAACCGGCATTCAATAATCGATTGGAGAAAAACGATGACTATCGAAGTTTCAATAATGACATCGACAGCGGCCTATGTAAAGCAGATGGCTGAACAGGATGAGGCGGTCAAACGCCAGCAGCGGATTGCACGCGGCGATATTGCGGCCGCTGACGTCGATCCTGATTTACGGGCGTTAGGCCGTCACATCGCCGGATGTGTCAGTAAGGGCAGATCGGTACGGGTGCCATCAATGCGGGGCAGTGAATGGGGGCACGTGCTGCGTGCGCTGGAATTAAGGCGAGCAATCGCCTGATAACGTGAAGCGGCCGATGTCTCGGCAATAATGGAAGGGGCAGGGTGAACTTGCCCCTATTACTCATGATTGAAAACGAGACGTTGCCGTTCCTGGGCAAATTTTTAGACCGCCGCGGAAACTGATGGCTGCTCGATGCCGAGTCCGGGGGATACCTGGAAACGGGAGAGAGTGCGCCGTAAAAGACGAAAAAAACGAAGGGCCGGTGCCTGCGGCACCGGTCTTTCTTTCTCTTCTCTGTAGCTGTTACAGACGCAAGGTGGCGGTTTTATTTATTCTGCCCTGCTGCCGGCAGGATTTCCTGTGGGGAACGTCGCTCATGTACATAGTGTGGGCGTGCCCTTTCGGGCCCGGCTGTCGTGCTGCGCAGGGAGCCGGCAAGCCGTCTCCCCCCTTCGGGCCTCCATCCGTCACGCGTCAGACCCGCTTGCAGCCGGCGATGCCGGCGCCGCTTTTCACTGCTCGCTAGCAAACCAGCGAGCGCTAAGGACGCCCCGGCTTATCGCCGTGTCGGCCGTGTTCCTCCTCGCTGCGGATCGGGTGAGCCATCGGACGGCCGTTCACTGCCGGAGGGCTGTTCGTAGCACCGCCGAGTCGCCCCACAAGGGGTGAAATGCACTTCGCAGAAAACTTTTTCCAGGTAAAAACTTTTTGCTCCGCCCCTTGTTGGTCTCCTTACGCCGTTGCTCCTTCGCCCTTTGCCGCCAGGGAACTCACCGAACGATGGAATAACCACCAGAAAGGAGCAATAAAAGGATGAACACGCAATACGTCAACACCGCCACCAAAGAGCCTTCCAAACGATGGGGGGTAAAAGCCCGGACGTCCAAGTTTTATCAGTCAATCAATCACTCATACCGTTAATTGATCACCGGCCATTAAAAACCTATGCCCGGCATTACTCAAAGATAAAGGAGAATATTATGCGTTTAGCTTCCCGTTTTGGCCGTTATAACTCTATCCGTAAAGACCGCCCGCTAACCAAAGATGAATTAATGCACGTCGTGCCGAGCGTATTTTCTGAGGATAAACACGATTCGCGCAGTGATCGCTATACCTATATTCCCACCATCGCGTTGCTTGATAAATTACGGGAGGAAGGCTTTCAGCCGTTTTATGCCTGCCAAACCCGCGTTCGGGATGAAAGCAAGCGAGGCCATACCAAACATATGTTGCGGTTGCGTCGGGAAAATATGATTGTTTCAGGCGATAAAGAGGTGCCGGAAATCGTATTATTGAACAGTCACGACGGCAGCAGCAGTTATCAAATGATCTCCGGCATGTTCCGCTATGTTTATGCCAATGGGTGCGCCGTGTCGGCGCAGTAAGGAATCCCTGATGTAGTCAGGAGCGGTCGGAATGAATTACCGCTGGGTCAACGCCTTACCCGAGGCCGAAAGGCCAAAGGGACAATAGCATGGTGATAAACCG
>Ga0308164_10000688_pt1 | contig 48697 bp, 38 predicted proteins | sample PhyTR2_FD_201031 | JGI IMG/M metagenome (GOLD analysis project Ga0308164, IMG submission 201031) | Phyllosphere microbial communities from UC Gill Tract Community Farm, Albany, California, United States - DLSLT.R2 | ecosystem: Host-associated > Plants > Phyllosphere > Unclassified | place: USA...
CGGAGACGACGCGCATGGAAAAACCTTACTTGGAACGACGCAGAAGCGTGGAGATGTCGCCCAGCCGGAACGCGCCGGTGAGCAATGTCGCGATCGCATAGACGACGCCGCCGGTCGCGACCAGCACCAGCATCGCCCCCCAGCGCTCGACGCTGGTGCCCGTCACGAACGGCTGGAACAGGCTATTCAGGAAATACATCACAACGCCCATGATGAGCGCCGCGACGAGCAGCCGCCACGTCCGGCGACGGAGCCGGGCATCCGGCGTGAAATGCCCGCGGCGGACGAGCGTCCGGTACAGCATCGCGACGTTGACCGTGCTGGCGATCGCGGTGGCAAGCGGCGGGCCCATGTGTCCCAGCGGTTTGATAAAGGCGAGATTGAGGACGAGGTTCACGACCATCGACATCGTCGCATAGCGCACCGGCGTGCGTGTATCGGAGCGCGCGTAATAGCCCGGCGTCAGCACCTTCACGAGAATGTACGAGGGCAGGCCTATCGAGAAGGCGGCGAGCGCCTGCGCGGTCAGCACGCTGTCCTCTAGCGCGAACTTGCCGTGCTGGAACAGTGCACCGACGATTGGCACGCCGCACACGATCAGCGCGACGGTTGCGGGGAGGGTGAGGAACAGCGCGAGCTCCATGCCGCGGTTCTGCGTTGCCATCGCCTCCGCATCCTCGCCACGGCCAAGCTGGCGCGAGATCGTTGGAAGCAACACCGTGCCAAGCCCGATCCCGATCAACCCGAGCGGAAGCTGGTTCAGGCGATCGGCGAAATAGATGTACGAGACCGACCCAGCCGGCAGCAAAGCGGCGGCGAGTGCAGTCGAGACGACGAGGTTGATCTGCACGGCGCCAGCCCCGGCCGCCGCGGGCCAGATCAGCGACATGAGCTTCTTCACGTCGGGATTGAGTTGCGGGCGCTTCAGACGGAGCTTTACTCCGGACGCACGACACGCCCAGATCAGCCACAGAAGCTGCAGAGCCCCCGACACCGTCACCGCAATAGCCTGGTTGCGCGCGGTCAGCAGCGGCTGATGCTCGTGGAACAGCAGCAACGCCGCGATCAGCGTCGCGTTCAGCAGGATCGGTGCCGCGGCATTGATCCAGAACTTGTGCAGCGAATTGAGGATGCCGCCAAGCAGCGACACGAGGCTGATCAGCAGCAGATAGGGCAGGGTGATCCGCGAGAGGTGGACGACATAGTCGAACCGCTCCGCACTCGCGCCGTTGAACCCGAAGGTCAGCAGCCACGTCATCGGCCACGCCGCGAGTTCGAAGATCGCGGTCATCAGGATCAGCGTCGGCAACAGCACCGACAGTGCGTCCTCGGCGAACGCGATCCCGTCGGGCAGGCCGCGGCCATCCTTGTCGCCGACCTTCCGATTGAACATCGGGATGAACGCGGCGGAGAACGCGCCCTCTGCAAAGAGCGCGCGGAACATGTTCGGGAGGCGGAACGCGATCAGGAACGCGTCCGACGCGAAGCCGGCGCCGACGAACCGCGCGAACAGCGAGTCGCGCACGAGCCCCAGGACCCGGCTGGCAAGCGTCAGCCCGCCGACCGATCCCAGCGCCTTGGTGAGGTTCATCTAAGCGCGCTCCGCCCCCGTATCGTTCAGGCTTGGCCGAAATCGCCGACGTTAGGCTGGATACCCTGCTGTTCGGACTGCTGCAGGTACAGCTGCGAGAAATCGATCGGCTCGAGCAGCAGCGGCGGGAAGCCACCGTCACGCACGGCATCCGACAGCACGCGGCGAGCGAACGGGAACAGCAGACGCGGGGCTTCGCCCAGCAGGAACGGCTGGACATGCTCGGCGGGGATGTTGCGCAGCCCGAACAGGCCCGCGTACGAAAGATCGACGATGAACGCGACTTGCCCCTCGCTCTCGGCGCGGACGTCGATCTTCAGCACGACCTCATGCACTTCGTCGCCGACCTGCGCTGCGCCGATGTTGAACTGCACGTCGATCGCCGGCGGGGTCTGGTTCTGGTAAACGGCCGGTGCGTTCGGGTTCTCGAACGACAAGTCCTTGACGTATTGCGAGATCAGCCCGGCTGCGGGGACCGTGTCTTCACCGTTGGCGAGAGCCTGGTCGGGCATGGTGAAGCCGTTGTCCTGATCATCCATTCGTCGTGTCCTTAGAGAATAAGCGGAAAATTGGGACCGAAGCGGACCGCTTGCGCGTTCTGTTCGATCGAGGTGGTGCGAGTAGCAGTGCCGAAGGGGCGTTTCAACGGGCGCGGGTTTGAATAGCTGCGGGTTTGCCCTATGTTGAAGCGAAGATCGGAGGCACGGTTGTTTTACGTAGTTCTTCTCGCGATGGTTGCAGGCTTCTTGGCGATGCGACTCTACAGCGTGCTCGGCAAGCGGACGGGGCATGAGCAGCCCCTGCCGCGTGCGGCCGAGGACCGTCCTGCGCTCGCCGCCGTGCCGCGAACCGTCGAGGCGGTTCCCGATGCGCGCGAAGTCGCCAATCGCAACTTGGAGCCCAAGGCGGAGCCTGGTCTGCGGGCGATCGTCGCCGGCGAGCCCGGTTTCGATGTCGCGCGCTTTCTAGAAGGTGCGCAGGCCGCGTACCGCATGGTGCTCGAAGCCTTCTGGAAGGGTGACGAGGACGCGCTGGCCGATCTCGCCGTCGACGATGTCCGCGCGGCGTTCGTCGAGGCGATCGAAGCGCGGCGCGAGGCTGGGGAAGTGCTCGACAACCGTCTCGTGTCGATCGAGCGCGCGCTGATCGCGGATGCAACTCTTACGGGACGCGAGGCGCGTATCACAGTCCGGTTCGACGCGGACATCGCGGCCGTCACGCGGGATGCGGAGGGCAATGTCCTCGCTGGGTCGTTGACCGACGCGGTTGAGACGCACGACGTCTGGACGTTCGCTCGGACGCTCAAGAGCAGCGATCCGAACTGGAAGCTTGCGGACACCGACGAAGCCTGATGGGTCGGGGCATGGGGGGAAGGCTCGGCGGTCTCGGACTGCCGATGCTGATGGCGACGCTGTTGAGCGCGTGTGTCGGTGGTGTCGAACCGCCACGATCGGGTCCGCCACCGGTGGACAGGACAGACGAGCGGTCGGATGATCGACCAAACGAACCCGTTCGCGTGCATCCGTCGCGCGATACCGGTGCATCCCCTAACATTCGCGGGATTCAGTCGCCCGCCCGGATTGTCGGTGCGGTACCAATGCTCGCATCGCCGGTCGTCCCGGCGGTCGAACCTGTGAATGCCGCCGCTGCGGGCGTGATCGCCGGTCCACCGATTGCGAGCCTTCCGATCGACGATGCGCAGGCGCAAGCGGCGTTCGCGGCGTTCGTCACGAGTTGTCCGTCGCTGGTGCGTCGTAACGACACGTCCGGGCTGACGCGCGGCGCGGATTGGCAGCCGGCCTGTACCGCAGCGGCATCGACCGATCGCCGCAATGCTCGGACGTTCTTCGCGCAATGGTTCGAGGCCGCGCAGATCGGCGACGGCAAGGCGTTCGCGACGGGATATTACGAGCCCGAGATCGCTGGCTCGCTGGAGCGGCGTGACGGCTATGCGCCTATCTATGCACGTCCGAACGACCTTATCGACGTCGATCTCGGCACATTCTCGACCAGTCTCAAGGGCAAGAAGATTCGCGGTCGCGTCGATCGCAGTAACCTTGTGCCCTATTACGACCGTACTGCGATCGAGCAGGGCGCGATCTCCGGGCGTGCGCCGATCCTCGCCTGGGCGCGCGATCCGGTCGAGCTGTTCTTCCTACAGATCCAGGGTTCGGGACGGCTGCGGTTGCCTGACGGCGAGATACTCCGGATCGGCTATGCGACGCAGAACGGTCGCGACTATACCGGTATCGGCGCGCTGATGAAGTCGCGCGGGTTGCTCCAGGCGGGCCAGACCTCGATGCAGGGCATCGTCGCATGGCTCCACGCGCATCCGGCCGAGGGGCAGGCGATCATGCGCGAGAACAAGAGCTTCGTGTTCTTCCGCGAACTCGAGGGCGCACCTCTGGGGGCACTCGGCTTGCCGGTCACCGGTCAGGTGAGTGCGGCCGCCGACGTCAAGTTCGTGCCGCTCGGCGCGCCGGTGTTCCTGTCGCTCGACCGGCAGGACGCGAGCGGCTTGTGGATTGCGCAGGATACCGGCGGCGCGATCAAGGGCAGCAATCGTTTCGACACGTTCTGGGGTGCTGGCGCGGCCGCCGAAGCGACCGCCGGCGGCATGGCCGGACGCGGCACCGCGTACCTGCTTCTGCCGATCGGCACCGTGGCGCGCCTGAACGGCCAAGCGAATGGGGCGCGATATGGCGGGCCGTCCGCTCAACCCTGATGAGGCGCAGCTCTGGGCGCGCGTGATGGCGAGCGTGCGTCCGATGCGTGCGGTCGCCGTGCGTATTCCGGAGCGCGCGCCGCCGCTGCCGCCTCCACCCAAGCCGATCATCGGTCCCAACGGCAAGATCGTGCCCGCACCGCCTGCGCCAATGGGGCGGGTAAAGCCGCTAGTCCGTACCGTGGTCACGCCGTACGCCGCGCGGGCGGGGGCCAAGCCCGTGGTTGCGCGGCCTGTAGCCAAACCCATCACGGCCAACACGCTAGATGGCGGCTGGGACAAGAGGCTCACGCGGGGTGTAGTAAGTCCCGACAGCTCGATCGACCTGCATGGCCACACGCTGGCGTCCGCCCATGCACTGCTCGACGTCGGCTTGGGCCGGGCGATCGCGCGCGGCGACCGCGTGTTGCTGCTGGTGACGGGTAAGCCGCCCCGCCCCGAAAGCGAACGTCCTCACGCGAGAGGCGCCATCCGGTCTGCGGTCACCGACTGGCTGGCTGGCTCGCGGCATGCCGACTCGATCGCTGCGGTACGTGGCGCGCATCCGCGGCATGGCGGACAGGGCGCACTGTACATCGTCCTGAGGCGCGGACGGGACTAGCTCTGCGTTCGGACTCACGAGGTCCGGGACTCACGATTTTTACCGCAGTTTGGTAATCATAGGGTGATCCGCAGCCTGCGGGTTTGAGTAGGTTTCGGCACATCTACTTCCCCCCTCCCTGGAAGGGAGGGGCAGGGGGGTGGGTCGGCTTCCGCGAACGCGTACGGGTGCGGCTCAAGCGGGCCCACCAATCCCCAACCCCTCCCTTTCAGGGAGGGGCGCTAGTTAAGCGCCCGCGCAATTACGTTTTCATAGATATCCGTCAGCGTCCGCAATTCCTCGACCGCGACCGCCTCGTCGACCTTGTGCATCGTCGCGTTGATCAACCCGAATTCCACCACCGGGCAAAGCTTCGACAGGAAGCGCGCATCGGACGTGCCCCCGGTGGTCGACAGTTCCGGGGTGACTCCGGTCGCGCCTGCGATAGCCTCCGACAACAGCGTCGAGAAGGCACCCGGCTCGGTAAGAAACGCTTCGCCCGACACCTTCCCCGTCACCATCACATGCGGCGCATGACGCTCGGCGATCGCGCGGATACGCTCGATGAGGTCCGTCCCGCGCTGCTCGTCATTGAACCGGATGCTGAGCCGCGCGGAAGCCTTGGCGGGAATGACGTTGTGCGCCGGGTTGCCGACCGCGATGTCGGTGACCTCGATGTTCGACGGCTGGAACCAGTCGGTGCCTTCGTCGAGCACCACGTCTTCAATCTCGGCTAGGATCGCGATCAGGGGGGGGATGGGATTGTCGGCCAGATGGGGATAGGCGACATGCCCCTGCCGCCCGGACACGTCGATCCAGATGTTGACCGAACCGCGCCGCCCGATCTTCACCATGTCGCCAAGGCGCGCGGTCGAGGTCGGTTCGCCGACCAAACATAGGTCGGGCACGATCCCCCGCTTTGCCATCCGCTCCATCAACGCGACGGTGCCATAGGTGGCTGGACCCTCTTCGTCCCCGGTGATGATCAGCGAGAGCGTCCCGGCATCGCTACGGCTCGCGGCAGCGACAAACGCGGCAACCGCGCCCTTCATGTCGACCGCGCCGCGTCCGTAGAGCAATCCGTCGCGAAGCTCGCCGGACCAGGGCGAGCCGGTCCAGCCTTCGCCGGGGGGGACGACGTCGACATGGCCGGCAAACGCGAGATGCCGCGGTCCATCGCCGCGCACCGCCAGCAGATTCTCGACCGGGCCGTCGGGCGCTTCGCCGACCATGAACCGATCGACCGCAAACCCCAGCGGGACGAGCGCCATCTCCAGCACATCGAACACCGCGCCCCGCGCAGGCGTGACGCTATCCGCGCGGAGCAGCGCCTGTGCGAGCGCGACCGGATCGATCATGCGGTCGCGGGCACCGGCTGCTCGAATTGTTCGAGGACCCATTCCTCTTCCTGCGCCGCCGCGATCCAGTCCTGCATGAACGGATGCTCGAACATCGCCTGCATATACCCCGCCGCAAACCGCGCGATCGGCAGTTGATAGGTAACGATCCGCGTAACCAGAGGCGCGAACATTATATCTGCCGCCCCAAACTGGCCGAACAGGAAATCGCCCCCGCCACCGAAACGCGCTCTTGCCTGTGCCCAAATTTCCATGACCCGCTGCAACTCGAGGAGCACGTCGTCGTCGGGCGTGGTTGCCGGGAACACCTGGCGCACGTTCATGCTGTGCTTGCGGCGCAGCGCGGCAAAGCTCGAATGCATCTCGGCAGCCATCGACCGCGCCATAGCGCGTGCGGCATTGTCCTCGGGCCAGAACCGCTCGCGCCCGACCTTGTCGGCCAGATAGTCGACGATCGCCAGACTGTCCCACACCACCGCATCACCATCCCACAGGATCGGCACCTTGCCCGACGACGGCGCGAACTCGTCACCCGAGCGGCGCTTTTCCCAGTCCGAGTCGTACATCGGCACGACCACCTCCTCGAACGGAAGCCCGGATTGTTTGCAGGCGAGCCAGCCGCGAAGCGACCAGGACGAATAGGCCTTGTTGCCGATGATCAGTTTCATGGGGTGTGGACTAGCGGGGCAGGCGGGGCGCGGCAACGCCATTGGCGCTGGTTCGATGCGCGGTGCTACGCGGCATGAGGTGATGCAGGGTAGCGATGGCCGCTACCGCGACGATCGTGCCAAGCAGGATGTCGATCAGATAGTGTGTACCCTCGACGGGCGTCGACAGCAGCATAGCCGCGTTCAGAGCAAGCACTGGCCAGCGCAGTCGCGGCAGGCGCCACGCGGCGTTGATGTAAAGCGTCGCGGCGGCGGCGTGGAAGCTGGGTGCCGATACGATGCCGCGCAGATGGCCCAGATCGACCACCCGCACGCTGTGATCGCGGAGTGCAGGTATCAGCCCATGCTGCCATTGCTCGCTCTCGGGCATATAGGCGATTGGTTGATGCCACAGATACGAGAACGGACCGATCGCCGGCATGAAGGCGTAGAGAATCAACGTGCCGACTGCAGTAAGCCAGAATGTCGCGAGGAAACGGTGCGCCGCCACCCGGTCGCCGGTCAACGCGAAGGTAGCGAACAGGATCGCAGGCGTCAGGTAGATGCTGCGATACGCAGCCAGACCAAGCGTTTGCAGGATCGGCGTTGCGGCGACAAGTCGATACCAGGCGAGCCAGTCGAAATGCAGCAGGGCGTCGATCCGTTGGAGTGCTGCATCGTGAAACCCATGCGTCAGCGCCGCGACCGGATAGCTCGCCACCGCGCCCATCAGTGCCAGCATGGTGAAGACGCCGTAATATTCTGCGCAGTCAGCGACCGCGCGCGCATGACGCCAGGGGCGGTCGCGAAGGCCGAAGCGCAACGCCAGCAGGACGACGCCGCTTACGTAGAATGGCATGTTGTCGGCGTCGTACGGATCGATCGATAGGCCGGCGACGTGCATCATCACGGTCAACATCGCTAGGCTGAGGATCATCCCACCTCCGATCCACCATCCATAATCGGGCACGCTATCGTGTGCGGGCAGCGCCCCGCGGTGGATGTCAGCGGGCAGCCGCGGGGTAGTTGCAATCGAAACGTCATTCATGGTCGGCGAACGCGTATCACATACGGGGGAACAAGCGACCTTCGTCGGCTGGATCGGCTTTCGCTTGGCTGAACGGTAACGAACGACGAGCGTCGCCCTGCCGTAGGACGACGCTCGCTATAGCCGCGGTTTCACGGTCTCGGTCGCCGGCTTCAGAACGAACCGGGGACCATCCGTTGCGCGGTGGTCGGCGCTGCAGGGATCAGCAGGTCCTGACGCGCGCTCGCCGTAGTCCGTGCCGATTGCGCACTGACGTCGCTGGTAATCGCCGAGCAGGTGCGGCCCGCCAAGAAGTCGAGCGCGCGACGCGTGGACGCCTCACGCGCGTCGCCGAGCGGATAGCTGATGTCGTCGTCCGCCCGACAGGTCGCCTCGACGGTCGACGCCAAGCCATTAAAGTAATTGCCATTACGCGCCGCGTTCTGCGTCGCGAACGCGATCACACGCAGACGATCGTCGCAGGCGGGCTTGTCGAGGGCGATCTGGCCGACGGGCTTGCCGTAGGTGTTGGTACCGATCAGCGCCGAATTGCCGTGAAGATACGGTGTGAAGGCGTTGATTACGAGTTCGCTCGCGGACGCGGTGCCGCCGCTGCCGATGAACGCGATCCGTGTCGGGGCAATCGATTCGGGTTGCGGCGCGAAGAAGCGAGTCTCGTTGTTCGATGCCTTTTCCGTGCGGAACGTCGTGTAGTCGAACACTTCCGATGTCGATCGACCACCGCCGAGGAGGTCGCCGAGATACTCCGCCGTCGCGACGAGACCGCCGCCATTGTAGCGCAGGTCGATGATGACCTTGGTCACGCCCTGCGCGCGGAAATTCGCGAAAGCCGCCTTGAGTGCCGGTTCTGCCGTGTAGATGAACGTGCGCAGGTTGATGTAACCAACGCGCTGACCGCTATCCTCGATGATCTTCGCGCCGTACCGCGACGAGACCGGCAGCAGCGAGAAGTCGGCCTTGGCGACGGTCACGTCCCGCGTACCGGCAGCGTCCGAGACACGGAACACGCGCGCCGTCCCGGTCGTGTCCGGACCGAATGCGGTGGTCAGCCCGGCAGTGCCCTCGGCACTGATGATGGCGCTGACGGTCCGCAGGTTACTCGACGTCGTACCGATCGCGAGGATCTCGGCACCGCGGTCGATCCCGGCGGCGAGAGCGGGCGCGCCTTCGAACGACTCGGCTGCGAACAGGCGCTGGCCGGTCTGGTCGAGCGCGAACCGGATGCCGAAACCAGCACTCGATCCCGAGGCGTAGTAGGCGTTCTCTTCCTTGATCGACGTCAGGTAAGTGAAGAACCGATCCTTGCGCTGCGCCCGCGCGGTCGCGGTCAGCGCGTCGATATAGCTATCAACCGTCGTGTACCCCGCAGCGCTCAAGGTCGCGGGCAGCGTATCGGGGAAAAGATACCATTCGCGAAGCTGTGCGGCGGCCCAGTCTTGGCGTTCGCGCAACGAACAGCCCGCGGTTGCGGTCGGCGTGGGTGTCGGCGTAACGCCAATGGCGCCACCGGCACCACCACCGGTCGAGTTCGTGTTGCCCTCGCTACCTCCGCAGCCCGACAGCATTGCAGCCAACGCCAGCATTGTCCCGAACCGTGCCCGCACCGCATCATCTCCCCCGTTTCCCGAAGGTTACGGATTTAGTCGGGCGATGCCAGCAGCAAATCGAGATCTGATCCAATATCGGCGAATTTGAGGGGGCGGATGGCAGTATACCCCTCAGCCTAACCCGGCATCGTCAGGATGACGGGGTAGGAAGAGTGCACCTGTTAAGGCTCAGACCGCTAGCTGACCGCTTCGACCACCGCCGCGCGGAGCTCAGGGATGCCCATGCCGTATTCGCTGGATGTGACCAGAATATCCGGATGTGCAGCCGGACGCTTGCGCGCCTCGATGGCAGTACGCTCGGTGACCTCGACGAGTTCGGACGCCTTGATCTTGTCCGCCTTGGTGAGGACCATCCGGTAGCTGACCGCGGCCTTGTCGAGCATCTCGAGGATTTCGCGGTCGACGTCCTTGATGCCGTGGCGCGAGTCGATCAACACGAGGGCGCGCTTGAGGACGTCGCGGCCGCGCAGAAAGTCGTTGATCAGGAAGCGCCATTTCTTGACGACGTCCTTGGGCGCCTTGGCGAACCCGTAGCCGGGCATGTCGACGAGGCGGAACGCAAGCGGCGCGCCGACGTCAAAGAAGTTCAGTTCCTGCGTACGGCCCGGTGTGTTCGACGTGCGTGCCATCGAGTTGCGCCCGGTGAGCGCGTTCAACAGCGACGACTTGCCAACGTTCGAGCGACCCGCGAACGCCACCTCCGGCACCGACGCATCGGGCAGGAATTCAAGCGTCGGCGCCGACTTCAGGAAGCCCACATGCCCCGCGAAAAGCTTTCGCGCATGCTCCAGCATCTCCGGCGTGAACGGCGCGTCGGTCTGCTCGAGGTCGGGACCTAAGTTGGGAACGTCGTTCACTTGGTCACCGGCACTTTCAGGCCCGGATGGCGGGCATACAACAGCTTCTGCTGAATGATGGTCAGGCAGTTCGACGTGATCCAGTACACCTGGAGGCCAACCGCGAACGGCGCCATCACGAACATCAGCACCCATGGCAGCAGCTTGAAGACCTGCTTCTGCGTATCGTCCATCGGCGTCGGGTTCAGCTTGAACTGGAAGTACATGCTGATGCCCAGGATGATCGGAACGACACCGATCGCGATCATGTGCGGCGGAGTGAACGGCAGCAGGCCGAACAGGTTGAGCGGCGTCAGCGGATCGGGCGCGGACAGATCCTTGATCCACGCGACGAACGGCTGGTGACGCATCTCGATCGTCAGCATGAGCACCTTGTACAGCGCATACATGATCGGGATCTGGAGCAGCGTCGGCGCGCAACCCGCGAGCGGATTGACCTTCTCCGCCTTGTACAGCGCCATCACTTCCTGCTGCATGCGGACCTTGTCGTCCTTATACTTCTCCTGCAGCAGCTTCATCTTCGGCTGGACGGCGCGCATCGCGGCCATCGACTTGAACTGGCGCTGCGCGATCGGGAACAGCAGGCCGCGGATCGTGACGGTCAGCAGAATGATCGCGACGCCGAAGTTGCCGACCATGCGGAACAGCCAGTCGAGATAGTAGAAGATTGGCTTCTCGACGATGCGGAACCAGCCCCAGTCGATCGCGTAGTCGAGCTTGGCGACACCGCCGGCCTGATCGGTGTAGCGATCGAGCAGCCGGACTTCCTTCGCGCCAGCGAAGAAGCGCGAGATCTGCGTGATCGCCTGGCCGGGAGCGACCTGCTTGGGCTGGAGCGCGTAGTCGGCCTGGTACGCCTTGTTGGCGCCCGCGCGGAACTGGCCGTCGAACGCCTGGCCCTGATCGGGGACGAGCGCGGTCAGCCAGTATTTGTCGGTGAAGCCGAGCCAGCCGCCGGTGGTCGTGAACTTCTGCGCGGCCTCGTCGATGTCCTTGTAGTTCGGGCGATAATGCGCGCCGCCATTGTCGACCGACATCGGCCCGACATGGATCGTCATCGACGACGGATCTTTCGAGATGCCGACGCGGTTGACGAGGCCATAGGTGGCGACGGGGACGGGCGCAGTGCCGGCGTTGAGGACGGTCTGGCGGACCGTGAACATGTAATCCTGGTCGACCGCTATCTGGATGCGGAAGCGCTGGCCGGTGGCGTTGGTGGCGTCGAGCGTGACTGGCGTGGTGGGCGTCAGCGTGGTCGCCCCAGAGGGGGTCCAGACGGCGTCGGCGGCGGGCGGGGTCAGGCCCTGCGCACGCCAGCCGAAGCTTGCGAAATACGCGTCGGGCGCACCGGCTGGCGACAGCAGGCGGATCGGCGGCGAGTTCTTCGCGACGGTCTCGTCATAGCCCTTGAGCACGAGATCGTCGATCCGCGCACCCTTCAGGTTGATCGAACCCGACACACGCGGCGTCTCGATGCGGATGCGCGGGGTGCTCGCGATCACGGCGTTGCGGTCACCGACGGCTGCGGCGCCGTCAGCGGCCGGATCGGCAGCGGGGTTCGCGATAGCCTTGGTCTTGCCACCCTCGATCCGCGTGACCGGTGGATTCGCGGTCGGGAAGAACTTGCCCTGGATCAGCGGCCATCCGAACAGGATCAGCGCCGCGATCACCGCGAACAGCACGAAATTCTGCTTGTCGTCTTTCACAGGGCGGCGTCTTTCAGTTTCTTGTCGATATCTGGGACCGGATCGGGGCCGTACCCGCCCCACGGATGGCAACGCGCGATACGCTTCGCCGCCAACCAGCCCCCCTTGAGCGCGCCATAGCGCCCAACGGCCTCGATTGCATAGGCGGAACACGAAGGATCGTAGCGGCAACTCGACGGCAGGACGAGCGAGGGCCCGAGTTGCCAGCCGCGTGCGAGGAGGATGAGGAGGCGGGCTAGCATGTCAAAACCGACGTTCGTCCGCGCTGCAAGATTGGTTCCCCGCGAAGGCGGGGACCCAGCCTGGGCACCCGCCTTCGCGGGTGAACAAGGGTAAGGATGAAACGTTTCGGCAAATATTAACCACCCCGGCGGAGGCCGGGGCCCAATTGGGGGGCAGTGGTAACAGATGGCGGTCCGTCATCACGGCCGCTTTCCCAATTGGGCCCCGGCCTTCGCCGGGGTGGTGGGGTGCTCCGGCGTCGCGGAAGCAGCTTGCGGCGTGACCTTGCGAAAGGCCTTACCCAACTCGGTCCGCAGCAAAGCGTAATCCCGCTCGACGCCGCCGTTACGCCCGATCAACACATGATCGGCCCCGGCGATGCCGCGCTCCGCCAACAGCTCACGCGCCAACGCCCGCAACCGCCGTTTCATGCGGTTCCGGACGACGGCGTTGCCGATCTTCTTGGTGACGGTGAAGCCGATTCGCATCGTCTCGTCACCGTCGTCGCGGGGGCGCATGAGCAGGACGAATCCCGGCATCGGTGCGCGCTTCCCCGCATTCGCCGCGAGAAAATCGCGGCGTTTGTCTAGAATGGTTAGGCCGACAGCTTCTTGCGACCGCGAGCGCGGCGTGCGTGGATCACTGCCCGGCCGCCGACCGTCGCCATCCGTGCGCGGAAGCCGTGACGGCGTGCGCGTACCAGGTTGCTCGGCTGAAAGGTCCGCTTCATTGGTCATTCCCTAGGTCATCAAATAGAAAACGGCCGCCACGCGGACGGCCTTGATGGCTGGGCGCTTACGGAAAAGGACGCGACAAGTCAATTCGCACCCGTCGTAACGGTCGTGTTTTTGGCAGCTTTGGCACGCTCATGCCGCCGCATCGCGCTCTGCCGTCGCATCATTCGATCGACGAAATGCCCTGTCCGTGGCCAACGCCGCTTCAGCCGCGCCCATTTGAGCCGCGCCCAGCGCGAATTTCGCAGGACGAGCACCATCCCGCCCGCGAACAGGAAGATGCCCGCAGGCCCCGGCAGCGGGGCGAGCAGCGGCGCGCTCAGGATCAAGACTATCCCGAGCACCAACTGGCCGAAGCGGAGAACGGGGGAGCGGACTGCTTTCACGGAGGGCATGTGGGTCCGGTGTATTAGGTTCACAAGACGGCTCGATCGGGGAGTTCCAGACTGCGCGTCCTCGCAGACCCCATACTTGCAGACATCGCAAATCGGGTATGAATAAGGCGTGACGTCGTGTCGCGGGGGAGCGGGCATGGCGGCGATCGTAGCGACGGTGGCGTATCTCGGGCTGGAAGCACGCGCGGTCGAGGTGCAAGTTCAACTGATTCCAGGACTTCCTGCGTTCAACGTCGTCGGCCTTGCGGACAAGGCGGTCGGTGAAAGTCGCGAACGCGTGCGTGGTGCGATCGCCGGCATGGGACTTTCGCTGCCGCCGAAACGGATTGCGGTGAACCTGTCGCCCGCCGATCTCCCTAAAGAAGGGTCGCATTTCGATCTTCCTATCGCGCTGGCGTTGCTGGCCGCGATGGGGGTGGTCGATGCCGAGGCGCTGGCGGATTACGTGATCGTCGGCGAACTGGGCCTCGATGCGCGGATCACCGCCTCGCCGGGCGTGCTGCTGGCCGCGCTGCATGCGTCGGAAGTGGGAAAGGGGCTAGTCTGCCCCGCCGCGCAAGGATCGGAAGCGGCATGGGCGGGCGAGATCGAGGTGATCGCCGCACCCGACCTGCTGTCATTGCTCAATCACTTCAAGGGCCACGGCCTGCTCAGCCCACCAAAGCCCGGCATAGCCGAGCACGCCGATCATGGTCCGGACCTGCGGCAGGTGAAGGGACAGGAAACCGCCAAGCGCGCGCTGGAGATCGCAGCTGCCGGATCGCATAACCTCTTGATGGTAGGTCCGCCTGGGTCTGGGAAGTCGCTGATGGCATCCTGTCTTCCCGGTATCCTGCCACCGCTCGACCCTGCCGAAGCGCTGGAAGTATCTATGGTCCAGTCGGTCGCTGGTACGCTGACCGGCGGGCGCCTGACCCGCACGAGACCCTTCAGAGCGCCACACCATTCCGCATCGATGGCGGCACTCACCGGGGGCGGGCTGAAGGTGAAGCCGGGGGAGGTCAGTCTCGCGCATCTCGGCGTCTTGTTCCTGGACGAACTCCCGGAGTTCCAGCGCGCCGTCCTCGATTCGCTGCGTCAACCGCTGGAGACGGGTACGGTCAGCGTCGCGCGGGCCAACGCGCATGTTACGTTCCCCGCGCGCGTACAGTTAATCGCCGCGATGAACCCGTGTCGGTGCGGCCACCTCGGCGATGCGAGTCTGGCCTGCGCGAGAGCCCCGAAATGCGCTGCGGATTACCAGGCGAAGGTTTCCGGTCCGCTACTCGACCGAATCGACCTCCACATCGACGTACAGGCTGTCAGCGCCGCCGACCTGATTCTCCCGCCGCCGACCGAAGGCTCGGCGGAGGTTTGCGCCCGCGTTGCCGCGGCCCGCGCGATCCAGACCGAGCGATACCGCGACCACCCGGTACGCACGAACGCAGAGGCGGATGGGGCATTGCTCGACTGCGTTGCCACGCCCGACGAAGCCGGCCGCAAACTCCTCGCTCAGGCCGCCGAAGCGATGCGTTTGACCGCGCGCGGCTACACCCGCATCCTCCGCGTCGCTCGCACCATCGCCGATCTCGCGGGCAGCGAGACAGTCGGCCGTATCCACATTGCCGAAGCGCTAAGCTACCGCCGCCAGCCGCCCCGCAACTAAAGGCGCAACTAAACCCGCTTGCGGCGGACGAAAGCTTCGTCTAGCCAACCCGCCGCTGCCCCTGTGGCGAAATTGGTAGACGCGACCGACTCAAAATCGGTTGCCGCAAGGCATGCTGGTTCGATTCCGGCCAGGGGCACCAACCACTAGTTCCAACGTATCCCGACCCGTCCCGAAAGGGGCGGGTATCGTTGGTTTTGCAGGGTTGTGCGCGATCCCGTCGCGTCCCATTGTTACCCAATGCAGCGACGATCGTTTGGGGGCACTTCGGGGGCACCAGTTTCCGTGCTTGGGGGCACTGGATGCTGACAGATACGGCCATCAAGAAGGCGAAGCCGAAGGACAAGGCTTACAAGCTGGGCGACTCCGGCGGGCTATATCTATACATTATCCCGAGCGGCTATCGCAGCTGGCGCATGAAATTCCGTTTCGGCGGCAAGGAGAAGCGTCTGGTGTTCGGTTCGTATCCGGACACGACGTTGATCCAGGCGCGCGCGATGCGGGAGAACGCGGCGAAGCTATTGCGCGATGGCATCGATCCTTCCGTCCACAAAGTGCAGCAGGCCGCAGCGCAGGTTGCGCGCGTCGGTGCAACGTTCAAGATGATCGCCGAGGATTGGTTAGCCAGCCAGGATGCAACCTGGTCGAAGCGATATGCGCAGAACGTGAAGAACAGCTTCGTGCAGGACGTGTACCCGAAGCTCGGGCATCTGCCGATCGACGCGATCACGACGCCGCTAGTGCTGAAGGTTCTTCGTCCGGTCGAGGAACGCGGGGCGATCGAGACGGCACATCGTATCCGACAAAGGATCTCGGAGGTGTTTGCCCGCGCGATCGGGAGCGGCATCGTCGCGGCGGATCCCGCTGCGGTCGCGCAACGCGCGTTGTCACCGATCAAGCGCGGCAAGCAGCCGGCCGTGCGGACCGTAGAAGCCGCGCGCATCGTGCTGCGCAAGGTCGAGCAGCAGCCAGCTCATCCGCTAACCAAGCTCGCGTCGCGTTTCCTGTCGCTTACAGCGGTACGGTCGGGCGTGCTGCGGATGGCCGAGCCGAAGGAATTCGAGGGCTTGGACGGGCCGGAGCCGCAGTGGCGTATTCCTGCCGCCAAGATGAAACTGGTGGTCGATCAGAAGGAGGATGCAGCCTTCGAGTTCATCGTTCCTCTATCGCGCCAAGCGGTCGAGACGATAAAGGTCGCGATGGAATTTGCGGGGAAGGGGCCGCTAATCTTTCGCAGCGTGCGTCATCCCAGAAGGCCGCTCAGCGACAGCACGCTGAGCAAGGCGTATCGCGAGGCTGGATTTACGGGGATCCACGTCCCGCACGGCTGGCGATCGACGTTCTCCACGGTGATGAACGAGCTGGCAGGAGTGGAGAGCAGGGTCGGGGATCGAGCGATCATCGATCTGATGCTGGCACATGTGCCGGGCAACACCGTCGAGGCCGCGTACAATCGTGCGGCATACATGCCGCGCAGGCGCGAGCTGGCGCAGGAATGGGCGGATATGCTGGTCCAGGACCTCGCGCCGCTGGAGTTATTGCTGACGGGGCTCAGGCAACACGCCTAACCCTGAAGGGAGCAGTGGCATGACCGCGCGCTCCCTTTTCAAGATTGTCGGCGGTAAGGCGTCGAAGGGGCATCGTACCGGGCAGCCAGTACGTCGCAGCAGCTATCGTGCGGGTGAGCGCGAACAGAGGTACTGGCGGCCGTTCAACAAGGCCGAGCGGAACGCGCGCATGCGTGCCGCCGAGACCTACGACCGGAAGCATAAGCTCGCCGGCAAGCGCAACGGACCGCTGGGCGTGATCGGCGTCGACGTCCTGCGCGAGCTGATGCGCATGATCGACTTTAAGACGGGACGGCTTGAGCCTGCTATCGCGACGTTGGCGGAACGGTTGCGGCGTTCGCGGGGCGCGATCGTGAGTGCCCTGGCACGACTGAAGGATCACGGCTTCCTTAACTGGATCCGCCGCTTCGAGCCCATCGAGGATCCCGACGCCTTTGGCCCCCAGGTGAAGCAGGTGACGAACGCCTATTGGTTCGGCTTGCCCAAGGAAGCAGCTGACATGGTCCGTCGCATGATGGGCAAGGGGCCGATGCCAGACGACGAGGTCACCCGCAGGAAGGCCAACGAAGAGGAAACCGCGGCGATGCTCGCCACGATCTCGGCCGAGGACCTCGCCGCATTCCGCGCCGGCGACGAGACCGCTCTCGCGAAAGCCCTCGCTTCGCTTGGGCGCAGCGTAGACCTCTCTAACGCGAATTCACCGGGTGGTCAGAACCCAACCCTGCAAGGTTAAATATAAAGGGAACGCCGTTGGCGTGCGTAGATTTGCTGCTCCACCAAGCCCCCGAGGCCCCGAACCCAACAGGATCAACGTCCAGCGACCGCGGGAGAGCGTGCCGGCTTGCGCCGTCCCGTGCATCCTGGGGAGGATGCGCAAATTCGGTGCCAGATCGACAACGCACGTCGGGCTTGCTGAAGCGCTCCAGGTGCATCAATACGCAACAGGGCTGGGTGTCGGAAACAGCCGTGGAAGCCACAGTTTGACACCCTACTGCATCAATCTCGCTGACTGCATCGACTGCCACATAAAGAGCTCGCGGGCGAGGCGGGGGTTCTTGCGCGGTATTTGGGGTAGCGAGACGAGAGAATCACGAGGCGGGCTAAGAGGGGGCGGCCGAGGTGAGGGGATTGATCCGACACGCGGGGCCGGGGTGCCAGTGCGGCTGGGGTGCCGGGGCCTTGCCCAAACGCCTCTCGCTGCCACTCCCCACAAGCTGCACCCGGCACCCCCCCAAGTGCACCAAACTGCACCCACGCCGCGCCGGTTCTAAACGCCGCGCGCCCTAGGACCTGGGCCGGCTTCCGGCCGGTCTGGGATTGCACCTTTTGCGACACAGAAAGTACGCGGGCGAGGCGGGGGGATAAGCGTGTTAAATGGGGTCGCGGGTGCATCGGTTCGCATCACCGCAGGATGAATCATGGCGGCGTGGGGGCCAAGTGTTTATGCCGCCGCGCATCAGATACCCCGACTGCATCAAAAGACACATGGGAAGCTAACGGGCGAGGCGGGGGGGGGGGCTTGCGCCGTATTAGGGTGTGCAACTTGGAACCGACGAAATTGGTTGGATTGCGGCCTAGCCGCTTTCGGGCGACCAATCACGATAAGCTGCCGTTCGTTAAGCCGGGAGGGCAGGGGGCGTGACCGGGCCGTCCCCTCGAACCGTGAGCGGGTTTGTGACGCGCCCTTTTGACACTTTGAAAACGGCACGAACCGGTGCCTCAGCGGGCACGATCACAACCGTCCGGTTATGACACCGAAAACCCATTCCTGGGCCATTCAGACGGTTTAACCGCTCCCAACTTCATCGGGCCTGTTCGATTGACCGCGACGGCGGGAATTGGGACATTCTGCTCGGTTCGCTATTGGACGTCCAAGCGAGGAAAGCCGACATTCAATGCCATGGATTGGCTTGTCAGCAGTGCCAGAAAGTTCCCCTCCGTCAAAAAGGTCTCAGCCGAGTATCGGTGTCCGGGAGCAGATCACGAGTTGGCGGGAGCCCCGTGTCATGGCGACATAAAGATGACGGGCGTCTAGCTCATCGGCTCCGAGAACCACCGCGACATCGGCCTCCAAGCCCTTGAGCAATAGCGTACTGCCTACGGCTCTGCGGGGAAGCGACCGGCCGACCATGCGATACTCCTCCCGCATCGCGATCACAGTATCCACAAAGGGCGTACCATCACGGTCGCAGCGCTGCAGCGCTTGCATGCAAGCCCTGAATACCGCTGGACGAAAAACCCGTGCTCCTGATTGGCGATTGAGTTCGCTCAGCAGACTTGCAACGCACCGGAAGTGCCGCTCGGCCTCAAACGCAAGGGCAGCCTTCTCAACATCGTTCGGTTCTTTGCGCGCCTGCCCCCGACGCAGGACGTCAATGCGGCGAGTAAGCTCGGCCGTTCCAACATTGGTCATGAGCCTTTGGGCGAAATCCAAGATCTGAGCCGTCGCAGCAGCCCCGTTCAGGTCGAACGTCTCCGCGAAGGACACCAGATCGCGCAGGTCCACGGCCTCGACAGTCACCGCGCCCGGGGTCTGAGCTGCGAACCGCTGCTGTCCCGACGGATTGCGTGAATCCCCAATGATGAGAACCGTCCCGTCCGCAACAGGGGACCGCGTCTGACATGCGGCTAGCTGACGCTGGTGATCTTGCTGGCTGCCATCGAGCTGGATCCAGCGTACCTCGGGTACTGCCTGCCGCAGGTCAATTTTTCGCCCCGCCTCCAATTCACCCCGGGCGTAGAGCAGCCATTGGCCAAACGTCTCCGTGCCTACGTTTCGCCAGCGCCACGGGTCGGCGAGGGTACCGGCAACACCGAAATGGTTGAGCACGGCCGTATGCCAGCCTGCGAGCGGATCATTTCGGTCGAAGCCGAAGATTGCCTGCATCGGATCTCCAACTATAACGGTTGGCAATAATGCGGACAACGCAGCAACAAGCTGATGCTGCAGGACCGAACAGTCCTGATACTCATCGACGAGAAGCCGCGCGTAGCTCGCTTGGATGACATCCGACACATGACCGGATGCAAGAAGTTGTGCTGCGGCCCGTCGTATCGCGACATAGCCGGGCGTCCGTCCCTCAAGAATTGCTGGGTCATGTCCGGACCGCATCGGGAATGTCTTGATGAGCCGCATCGCCCATCCATCGATGGTGGCCAGCCGGTAGAAATCGGCTTGCACGTTCGCCCGTTCAAGCCTGCTCCTCAGCGCCGCAACACCCGCGTTCGTGTGGGTGAGGACCAAGACCGGTTGTTTGCCGCCGTGCTGAGCCAGGGTCCGGCTGAGCAACTCGGTTTTTCCGCATCCTGCCGGGGCAATGACGGCGCCGCGCGCGATCGCTAAAAGGTCGAGTGGTGCGCTAACCATTGCCGAACCAGTTGAAGATCGCATCGATGGTCGGGCGTAAATGACCGCCCGTCGTGTGCCGGAGATCGGGACCCACGATGTCCTGGCCCACCGCCTCCATCGCCGTCACATTCTTAAACCAGCCCTTGCGAACCCGCGAAGCCCGTCCGAGCAGCGCCCGGGATGCGTCATCCACCGTGCCGGTGGCGATCTCGCTGAGCACAGCACCAAGTTGGCATGTATTCTGAGAGACAGTGCGAATGTGCTCCGTGACCACGCTCTCTTCTTTGAGGTCGATGCCGCGCTCTAGGAGGAGTTTCACCCCGTTGGTCGACAGACAGATGAACAGCTCGTCTTCTAACGCCCGGCCGTCGGTCCATTTAAAGACCTGCCCACCTTGCTGTTGAAATGCAGCTTCTTCATTCCCGTGCACCGCGATGTCGCTGTCTCGCAAGACGGCAACGCGGTAGCCCATCTTCTGGAAGGCCAGCGCCCGGGCAAACGTCGTATCGCCCCCGCCATCGACGAGGGTCGCGCCCAAAGCAGTCAGCGACGGCAAGCCAGCTACCTGACGGTCAAGATCGAGGCCCCGGATAAAACCTACTTCGCTTGCCCCTTCGCAGATCAAAACGGAACGGGCGAGAAGCGCTTCTGCGAACTTGCGCACAGTCCCCTGCACCTCACCGACGCGGCCCATCCATGTAACCTCATGACCGAGCGGTCCTTCGCGCACCACATGAAGTTGCTGGACGGACAACTCACGAACCGCCACCGGCGAGTGGCTGGTAACGAATGCTTGTAGCGGCGGTGTAACCTCCTTTGCCCCAAGCTCGGTCAGAAGCCTGATGATGCGATGAGGCTCCAGACCATGTTCGAGCTCATCAATGAGGATCATTGGCGCCTCGCCAGCAACGTGCCTCTGCAAGCCAGCAACCAGCAACCGGACCGATCCCAGACCCAACCCCCGCAAGGGAACACCATCTCCACCATGAAGTGAGATCGTGCCGCCGGTAAAATTCACGCCATGGGCATCCAGCAGCGCCTGAACGGTGCCAGCGATTGGGACGCCAAGTCGTGTGGCGGTCGCCTGAACTGCCGCCAGCGCGTCAGTGAGTTGATCCTTGGCCTTATCGCCAAAGGCGATCCTGGCGTCGCGCGCCGCTTGTGCGATAGCCGTTGCAGCGCTGGCGCGCTCCTCCGAAACCTTGTTCAGGATGGATCCGCGCCTCCAGCTCAGATTATGTTCACCGGACTGGCCAAGCCTCGTTGGCGCCAACCGCACCCGATCCGCCCAGCTAAGGTTTCTTGATTGGCCCAGCGCCTCGGCCCGCTCAGACACTAGCCGCCACTGTGGCTCCAGATCGTCGCGCACCGACAGTTCAACGGTGAGAACCGTATCCAAGCCGGCACCGGGTTCAGCTTCGATCGTGCCGGTCTGTCGATTGAACCCCCGTAAATAAAGGCCATAGGCCTCCATTGAGCGTAGATGGTTATCGAGTTCCCCCAGCGTGATGGTGATCTTGATTGGCTGATCCAGCCGAAGCTGGTAGAAGTCATCATCGCAAAACGTCAGCGACCGGCGCGCGCCTAGGCAAAGATCAATTGCCTCGAGAATGGTCGATTTGCCGCTGTCGCCAGGCCCGATCAGGCAGTTGATCCCATCTCCCGGAAACCAGCTCAGCATCCAGATGGATCTGAAATTGCTGATATCTAATTTGCGGATTCGCGCCATTCGACGTCGGTGCCCCCTTGGCTATTTGCGGATGGAGTACCGTCAATCGGACGTGGTTCAAAGTCGAAGCCGTCCATTTTAATTATAACGTGCCATGAGCAATGAACCATTCTTAGGCCCATTGACTGACAGGTCCAAGCGAGCTGAACGGCAGATCTGGCCCGGTTGATGTTCGCAGCGCCGAGCCGTGGCAATCAATACGAACAAATGTGGGAAATTGCTGATTCATCGCTCAGAAGCGGATTAGCCGCTTCCCATCAATTGAGAGGGTACCACGGTGTCACAACCGAGCGGTTGTGACACCAGGAAGCCGCGCCAACGTGAGATGAGCGAACGGTAGAAACTGCGCCTGCGAAAATGGGGCTACCAACTTCTGCACTTGGTCGCCGGGTAAGAAGGGAAGAGCGGCAGCTATGGACTGACATACGCCATTCCGATGATCCGCCGGAGATGTCTGACTCTGCAGGGACCGGCCATTCACAACTATGGCAACTGCCGGACAGTAGGCCGCAGGAGTGCCGTGAATGTCGCCTTCTGAGTCATCCGACCGGGCTCGATCGAATTTGACTGGTCGACCCGCTCTTTTGCGGCCATCGTCGCTCGATGTCGATGAAGCCAGGCATCCTTGAGACGCTCGATCGAATATACGGTCAGGCGACTCGGATGCCCCTCGGCTCCGGTACGGCGCCGGACGCGATTCTGTCGGCGACTGAAGGTGCGTGGCAGTCGGGTGACGTCCGGCGCCTTGCGAAGCTGGCAAGGATCGCTGCGGCGATGGGCGACATGGCGGACGAGGCCGCACGCGCCACCGAAAGGTTGGCGATGAAGGCGCGTCAGGGCCGGTTTGTCGATTTCGAGGAGGCGGACCTCTGGGCCATCGCCCTGAGATGGGCAATCGACGACCTCGCGTCTAACACCTGGTTCGGCCCCGCTCCCGGTTCGACATCCCGCGCTCATGAGGTCGGCGCAGCGGCCGTCCGCCTCCGCGAGGCGGGATATCCCGTCGCGATCGGGGCCGACGGTTGCCGTATCGCCGAGGGGCGCCGCCGTGAACTGCTTCAGCGGATCGATGGCTTTGTTCGTCAACTGGGTGGCGTCGAGGTCCTCCTGCAACTCTTCCGCATTCTGGATGAGCAGGGACGTTTCGAGGACGGCATGTGGCTGCTCGGGGACGTCGTTCCGCCGGTGGGCCAGCGGAAGGATCCCACGATCCCTTATGGCTGGCTTTTTGCCCTAGCCCTTAAGCACGTGAGGCCCGTTGCGAAGTTGAGAAAGCCCGAAGTTGCATGGGACAATCTCGTGAAGCTGTCCCGTGACTATGCCGCGCTCGTAGACGTGGAGCGCTACGACAATCTGCAACGGATTGATGTCTATCCTGGTGAATTGATCCCGACGTTAGTCGAGGCCCTCGGCTGGCATCAGCTCTTCACCTTTCCTCGCTACCGAAGTGCGGTGGTCCTTCAGTTTGTGCAAGCCATGCGTGAGGTACTCGACGAGGGCCAGTGGAGGGCGTTCGGTGTCCAGCCCACGACACTCGCGTCGGAACTGAGGACGCTGTTCGAGGTGGCGAGCGCCAAGGCTCCGACGACGATTCAGCGGGGGGAGGCCGAGCGGGGCCTGCCGAACCTACTGCGTCTGGCATCGGCCCGCCAAGGTGGCGTGAACAAGGGGTTCGTTGACCCCTTCCAAGCCGAGGCAAGGACATCAGACGGCGTGATGCTGTTTGAAATGGGTGACAAATACCTGATTCTTCCGGAGACTGCTGTAGCTGCGCAGGCCGCCACGATGCTGGTGACGCGAATCTGGCAGTGCCTCGAAGAGGAAGCCGCGAAGAAGGCGGTGGGGGCCATCTGCGAGCGCGTGGTCGCTTCGATCTGCGCCATGTTTCCAAGCGTCAATGTTGCGACGGATCTTGTCTACCACGTCGCCAAGCAGCGTTTTCAGGTCGACGTGCTCGCGGCAGAGGATGATCAAATCACTCTGCTCGAAGTTAAGTCTAAGTCGCTAACCAAAACGGCCCTATCAGGCGACATGGCACAATACCTGCTAGACTATGACACCAGTTACCTCGCTATGCTAAAGCAGTTGGTGAGACACGAAACCCACCTTCGCGGCGGGAATCCAGAGCTGCCATCCATTGATGCGGGAAGCAGGATATCCAAGGTGGCCGTGAGTCCGCTGACCTACGGACCACTGTCGGATGTGCATCTGAGCCAGAGCATTCTCCTTGCGCTTTTCCGAGGGAAACTCGGTACCTCTGTCCCGAACGACAGGGACGCCAAGATACTCGCCGATCTTGCGAAGGACGTGAACTCCGTCGGCCGGAGCTTGGAGAAGTTCGTTGGGCAAGGGCCTGGCCAGTACCGTGACGTGCGAGTGGCATTGATGGCCTATCAATGGCTCGACATGGCGCAGCTCGACGCCGTCGTTCGGCTGAAAGCCGGTGTCTCGGCAGCTCTTAAGATGCTGCGGCACGTCTCCTTCGCGAGCCACGACCTTTGGCACGAGGTTGCCTTCCGGCGCAGGCTTGATCGCGCAAGCGCGAACGCGACGCCGGTAGACAGAGGGGCGTCCGCTAGGCCGCGTGCCGCGTAAGCTGGACGTGGGGTTTGCGGCAAGGCGTTGTGGCCGAGCTGACTGAGCCTCTCAGAACCGCTCGCCAGTCGCATCCTCCACCCGCCACGTTGGCCTCCGGAAAGCTGTCTGCCTTTAATCGGCCAGCCTTACTCATACTCGCCGTCGGTATGACTGAGCGGCGAATGACCGGTCCTGACGGGAGCCGTCCTTAATGAAATGACGGGATTGTCCCACGAACCGCCGGCAGCACACGACCACGTTCCGCCGTCTGCTGTGAACGGGCTAATGGCCGCTACTGGTCGAACCCGACGTTCGTGATGAGAAGCCGAATGCCAGAGGTTGATCGCGTTCCGTGCTGGTTCAGGTGCGCTCCCCAGCAAACTTTCCAGTTAGCAAGTCTATCAAAACGCGAACCTTCCGAGGTACGTGCTGGCTCTGCGGGAGCCCGTCGCGTCGAACGGATCTGCGGCGAGGTGCGCAAGACGGTCTGCAGCGCGGTCTGAGACGGTCCAAGCGGCGATCCTGTATACTGATCGAACCCTTCGCGCACGTCCGGCGGGCGTTTGCCATCCCATGCTCATTTCCCGGGCCGACGCCTGAACACCACCTTCTCGGGCATGTCCGTGACCAGATCATAGAGCGCCCAGGTCATATCCTCGATGAGATCGGTCCGATCCGTCACCATGTGACGCACCTTCGGGAACCTCGCGAACTTGCCAACAACGGTCCTGTTGATCCCCCGGGCGATATCCGGCTCCATCTCGACATTGCCGAACGCACCACCGAAGTCCCCGACGATGACCGAAACCATCGTGTGCGGATCGACCATGAGGACGCGCTGGAACGGCTTCATCCCCGGCAGCGGCAGGTCCATCGCCGGATGGGGTTCCATCGGCGCGGCGAAGGCAGGCGTGGTGGTCGTGCGGAGCCGAACCGGCGACCGCGCGACCATGATGATCGACCGATCGTAGTCGGAGGCGAACTGACGCAGCGTCATCGCGTTGAACATCTGCTTGCGGAAGTCCGGGTTCGCCCGAAGGAACGCATACATCTCGCGCTCCTCCTCGCTGAACTCCATGTCGGAATCCGGATCGGCAGCCATCTCCGCCAGCTCGTCGCCGGTCTGCAGATAGTGCGGGGTCCGCGCCTCGAGGTGCCGCACGAGCGAATAAAGGATCGGCCGATCGTGGCGATCGAGCAGATCGGATCGTCCAGCGACTATCTTGGCCCAGGTGTCGCTCTGGCTGATCGGCGTCTCGATCCTCCGGTTGATGTCGGTCTCGACCGAGACCGGCCTGCCACCCTCCATATGCACGTAGAAGTCGCGCTCGTATCCTAGGCCGCGGATCGAGCGCTCCTTCCAGATCGCCCGGTCGCCCTCCTTGGCGACCGTGGCGATCTTCGTACGAGCTTCGTCGAGCGCGAAGTTCCGCAGCAGGAACTGCGGGACGACGTGATGGTCGCGCGGCTCACCCATGCTGCATTCCGCTCCGTCGCGCGACGATCCCCGTTCCGGTCCCGGCCCGCCAGGACCTCATCCTAGTCCTCTTCCTCTGCTCCGCTAGCCGCATGAGCTGGCATCTCCATCAGCCTCTCGATCTCAGGCAGCACCGTGCTCGAAAGCCATCCGCTCGCCCAGCCTGACAGTTCAACGTTCGAGCTGTCCTCGAGTGCGTGCAGAGCATTGTGGACCCTGACCATCAGAACCAGACTGTCCTCTGCGAGCATAGCCGAGATGAAGTCGTCCATCTGTTCCCATTCCCGGGCGAAGAGGTGCCGCATCGACATCGTCACCGGATCCGCCAAGGCGTGCTCGCGCGCGAGCGTCTCGCCGTGATCACCAAGGTCATGCACCATGACGCCCATCGGCTCGTTGCTGACGTGCACGAGCGGAAAGGGACATGTCCCGAGTTCCATGATGAGGACGAGGTCGACGCGATCGGTCGGCTCCGGCCCCGACGCCATCGCCCTCCGCGTCAGGTGCGCAAGGATCGACCAAGACGTCAGGGCGCCGTATGTCTGCCTTGGCCCCTCGCCCGACCCTGGCAGGACCGTCTTCCCGATCGCATTTCCGCTGCGGTCGCTCGGCGTGATGCTCCCGTCCTCTCCGATCTTCAGATGCAGCAGGCTCCCGTCGCGAAGGGGCATCGCGATCAGCGCCGCTCCCATCGTTCGGATTTCGGGACGGTCTTCGAGCAGCTTCACTATGAGCAGCTGCGGAAAGGAGCCGAGACGCACACCGCAGTCGATGATCGCCTGCGCGCCGATCAAGTCCCCGAGGAACAGTCGAGCGCAGGTGTCGGAGAGCCACTCCGCGGCCGCGGCCGGATCGCCTATCCGCGTCTCGAGTTCCCTTGAAACCACGTCGCACAATTCGGCCATGAAGAGCTCGGGGATCGTCGGCACGACCACGTCCTCGCCACCGGCATGGCGGTATTCACGCGCCCAGCCGTCAGCCACGAGCGTTCCCATCGCGGCGCGCCCGTTGGAATCGAGGTCATCGATCGGGACGACGAATCCGCCGATCTGTCCCAGGACGAGCGCCTCCGACTTCTTCGTGGCGCGGTTCACCAGCGCCCGGGCGATCTCACGAAGTGGCCGCTGGATGTAGGCCAGCCCCTTCAGTCGTTCACGGGCATACCAGACCAGTTCCACGCCGATCGATGCGGGAAGCCTGATCTCCCGGCCGTAGGGAATGTCCTTGGTAATCTGCGCGAGCTCGGCGCGAAGGATCCATGGCAACCGGTGCACGCGCGAGAGCTCCGCGCCACGATCGAAGCCGACGCCACGCTTTCCGAGCGAAGCACGCGCTTGATGGAACTCGCCATCCGTCAGCGGCCACATTCGGAACGAGACCGCGTCCTCGGCCAGCGCGGACACATCCCGGCCGGACATCAGCACGTCGTCCGTATTCTCGGCCGTGACGAGGAACTTCAGCCTGTCGCCGAACCCGGATTCCGCGAAGGTCTCGAGCTCCTTCGCGACGAGCGACCCTTTCGCGACGCCGTCCACCGCGACGACCAGCGTGGGGCCCTCCGACTTAGAAGCGAACCTGCGAAGCCAAGCCCGTGCGTCCTTTCCCTCGATCTCCCAGCCGAGCTCGCTGGTCAGCACATCCGCTAGTCGTTCGAACAGGCTGGAATGCGCCGTCGACGCTTTTACGAAGAGCATCGCGAACTTGGGTTCGAGCACGTCCGTCAGCACGGAGAACGACTTCAGGGCATTCGTCTTGCCCGTCAGAGGCGCGCCCTCGAGGACGACCGTCTTCTTGCCGGATTCGAAGGCGGCAATGGCTTCCTGGGCAGCCTCTCGGACGAAATGGAAGCGACCGAACGGCTTGCGCAGATCGTCGTCCCAGGTGCTCAGACGATCGATGACACGATCGGTCGCCATCTGCACCGCACTTTCCCAAACGGACGAGTCCGTGCCGAGCAGCGCCTCGATCGCAGCCTGGCGCTTCTCCGCTGCGATCTTCGACGCGTTGGCGAACAGTCCCTGGAGCTGGTCGGCCTCGACGCAATCTCCGGCTAGATCCTCTCCCGAGTAGGCGTCGATCAGCCAAGTGTCCGAGCCGTTGGTCACGATCACCAGCGGCGCCGGATGCTCGAGGACGCGCGCGTAGTTCCGCCCCTGGTCCACGTCGTCGCGCGTGAGCTTCACCCCAGCCCGCTTGAGCTCGATCACCGCGATCGGTTTGCCCTTGTGGTTCAGGACGATGTCCGCCCGCCCCTCCTTCTTCCACTTCGTTTCACCATTCACGGTGATCTCGTTGCGTCCGAAGCGAAGCACGAGATGGGTCTGGTGGTCTATGTCGCCAGGGAGAATGTGCGGGAATATCTTCGGGAGCTGGGCGCTGAGATGGGCTTCGAGATCGGCTTCAGGCGGCGTGGTCATCGATGGGGTTCCGTCCGGTTCTCACAGTGGCATTCGAATTTCAGGTGGCCGCAGGCCTTCAACCCGGCGGTCGCGACTTTGCGGACCGTTCGATCACAAAGGCTCCGGCAGCCTCGATGATCGCTTCGATCATCTTCAGCGTGCCGCGAATGAAGTCCGCGCTCATGTAGAAGATCCACGGCTCCATGATTCCCTTCTTCGAGGTGCCGCGCTCCGACTTCAGGAACCAGCCGTCGGGCCACCCAGCCACGTCCTCGTCGAACTTCGCACGCTCATCGACCGGCCATTCGAAGCCGTTGTGGAACATCCTGTTTCGATAGCGAAACAGCGCCTCCATGCGGACCTGCCAGTCTGCCGGCAGATGGGCCTCGAGGCCCGTCAGTTCGGCTAGCTGAACGGTGCCCCGGAGTATGTCGGTGCTCTTGGTGAGCTCGCCCTTCCGCTTGCCCTTACTGGCGATGCCGGCGACCACGTGCGGATCCCACAATTCGTCAGCCTTTAGCTTCGACCTCAGCTCCTTCAGATCGGCCACCGCCACCAGCTTTTCACGACCGATGGCACGGAAGATCGCGGTCATCAGTGTCTCCACGAGCGGGGCAAGCATCCCGAGCGCCGACATACTGTGTGCCGCGTCCTGGAAGACGCCAGCATGCATGTTGTCGACCCAGGTGTTCTCAAGGTGCATCGCGTATTCGCCAGAGGCCTTCATCGCCGCCTCCCGTATGTCCGCGACCTCCTTCTGGAGCTCTTCATCCGCCTGCTGCTGCCGCCTGATCAAGCTGCGCGCCGCAGCCAGTTGCGCCGTCAAATCGATCTCCTCCAAGAGGAACTCGCCGTGGTCCCGGTTCGTGAAGTCGAATTCCATGTTCATCCCCTCCCTTTCAGCTCACTCGGCTATCCCCGCCACCCGGTTGAGCCGGTTCGGGACTGCGCGACACCAAACCCGGACAACGAGCTTAGCGCACATCGCCCGCGGGCAGAATCGCAGGCGAATCAACGTTGGCGGAGGAAGCTGCCAACAATTTTCGACCAACTCGAGCTGTTCCGAGTCGCTCGTCGGAGCGGCTGCTCTCGCCAAGACGCGCCATTCAAAGATTCCAAAGGAGACCGTCAGGAGGGCTTTCTATCTCCGGTCGTTCGTGAGGCGCCCTGCGGTCCCCAATACAGTTCGCCACTGGCAGGATGCGATCTACAATCTTGGTGTCAGTCACGATCTCGGGCTGCCGGCGGACAACAATCGCCGAGTCTTCGTGCTGTCTGGGTTTGGTATGGTGCAGCCCAGCGATGCAAACCCATGCAAGCTCCCATAGCGCAGCCAGCCCCTCCACCCGTTTCTGACCGCGAGATCGAGCAAATGCTCGATATGTGGCCGCCTAGGGATTGGCCCGCACGCCCGTCGGGCAATGAAGCCGACCGCCTTCGTAGCGCATCCTCTCAATAGCGATCGGATTGAAGCAATCTCCAAGTCGCTGGCAGAAAGCTTAATAAGGATGTTCGCGTGCCCTGGCGATGAGAGGGTCATGCGCCGTATTACCAGCGGCAGCAATAACTCCTGACGGGCGCGTTCTCGGTTTGATCCGAGTCCTGTCGCGCGATAAACGGGGCGGATGATGGTGACAATCGACCGATGACTCTAGATGGGTTCCTGACCGTGTTGGCGCTGGCCGCCGCGATCTACGCGGTGCTTTCGCCTGTTCAGCGTCTGCGCGTCTCGCTCTCCTGGCTCCCGCAGGCGATCATCGCCGTGCCCGCGCTGCTCGCCATTCTCGAATATGAGCTTTTCGATCTCCAATCGCCGGGCTGCCCGACGATCTTCGGCGATACCTGCCGGTATCTCACCCTCGGCGGCGCCGATCCGGGACCGGCCAGGAAGTTTGCTTTCGTTATCGCATTTGTCTGGCTCGTCGCAGCGGTTCTCGTCCACCGTGTGGCCGGTCCCTCGCTATCGAGCCTGCCGAGCTTCACGCAGATCGCCACGGCGCTCATTGACGAGGAGCAATATGGCGACGCGCTCAAGCTGATCGAGCCACAGATCGGGCTCATCTCGCGCGCCAGCCGCAGAAGGTGCTGGCGGCAGCGACTGAACGACTGGCTGGAGGCGTTCGGACCGACGCCGACCAACTCGTTCGCGCATTTCACCCGCCGCCCCGAAGATCGCCGGTTTTGCGGCGAAAGCTGGCCGGATTGGGCCGCTCGCCCTCTGCGAGCCTTGGCGCACCTGATTCCGTCAGGTGGGCGCGGCGAGCACGCTGCCAACGATCTTCTGCAGCTCCTGATGAACTCGCCGCCGCTGCTCAACTATATCGCTACACGGCGGCCGTATTTTGCTCTCAGCCTGTTCCGGGAGGACATTTTCGGCGGTCCCGACTTCTTCGAGCGGTATCTGGGCCTGCTGGTTCGAACCCCCGGCAGCGCCTTCTATCAGGAGCTCGCCACCAATGACGCAATGGATGGGATGGTCGGCTACCATCTCCCGGAGCGCAATCGGCTGCTGCATTTCCTGTTCGCCGATGCGCGGGTGGCCGAGCGTCTGTCCGCATGGAAGCCGGTCGGCGATTATCTCGAACGGTTGCTCGATGACGAGGAGCGACCCGATTACTGGCCGTGGCTGAACGACGACGCGTCCTGGTTCGAGCGCGACCAGCTTCGCGATCCGACGTTCATGGGAATGTTCTTCTTCGACGTGATGGTCACGGCCGCCGCGCGCCAGGGCGTCGGATATCATATGTGGCTCTACTATTTTCCGCACATCGCCGACCGGCTCGAGCGCGGCTACGATTCCAGTGGCGACGGCATCAACCAGGGCGCGGAGTTTCCGACGCGCTCCGCCCGTCTCCTCTACGAGCTCGTGCAGGACATGACCTCGTGGGTCGAGATGTTCGCGCGGTTGCCCGCGGGCTCTCCGCATCGCGAATTCCCGGCGCGTTTCGACAGCCCAGGCACGATCCCGCACGCGGCCGCGCTAGCACTGGGGCGCGTGCTGGCGACCGTGGTTGGATCGACCCGTATCGACCAAGGCGTCATCCAGACGCTGCACGATGTGACGATCCGCACGATCCGCGATTTCCATAAAGATGGAGCGGAGCTGTCGCGGATGCGGCGCTATCTGATTGACGCGCTTCTGCAGGGCGATTCCCGACCGAAAGTCGCGCACCTCGTCGAACTGACGCGGGTGCTCGCCAACACCGATTATTTCCTGCGCGACGAGGTGTCCGACTATGCCGAGGCGCTTCAGGCGCGGCTCGCTGCGGCGCGCGCGGGACAAGATTGAGATACGGGAGAACCGCCGAGATGTCGTTGAAAGCAAACTGTTTTGCGAACCGTGTGCGGGGCATCGATCCCTTCGCCTCGGCGCCGGCCGGGGCTGCGGATCGGTTCCTGGCGTCCGCGGCACTGCTCGTGAAACAGGCGATTTTTCAGCCGCTGGTGTCGGGCTACGACGCGATCAAGTTCGTCGCCATGAACGAGCTGGTCATGGAAGCACATGAGGCGACCGCGATGGCGCTCGGGCGTCCAGCGCTCTTCCGATACACCCGTCATCTCATGGACTATGACGACTGCTATGCGGAGGACGCGCTCAACTATCTGAACAACCCGCGCAATCCGGCCGTCGATCGGTTCAGCTTTCTCGAACTTCTCATTGCCAGCGCGCAGCCGCGATTTGGGCCGCATCTGAATGGTCTCGCCGAACGACTGAAAGAGATACTGCAGGCGCAGTCGCTCCGGCTTGTCATCCGCGATGGTCGGTTCGAGCCTTCCGAAGGCCCGGCGGTCGAGCAGGCGGTGCACGACCCATTCTGGGATCTCGTCGCCGACGCGCGGTGGGACAACGTCCGGACCGACATGCAGCAGGCGCTCAGCTTGCGGGACAGCGGCGGCCCCAATCCCGCGCTTTATGCGGCCCGCGCACTCGAAAGCACCGTGAAGATTATCACCTCGGACAAGGGCTGGCTCACCGGCCGCGAGCGCGGTGCGGCCAATGTGATCGACACGCTGGTGAGCGCGCGCAACGGCCGCTTCGTCGAGGTATGGGAAGCGGAGATGCTCAAGCGGTTCTTCGCCGATGTCCGCAACCCCGACGCGCACGGTGCCGGCTCCGCCCCGCAGCCGAAACTCTCACCCGCCCAGACAAATTGGGCGATCGAGTTTTGTATGATCTCCATCAAGAGCCTGATCGTCCGCCTTTGATCGCGGCAAGCTAATCGATCAGGCGTGCCCGCCAGCCTTCTCGCTCGATCCAGTCAGCAGTCTCGTTGTCGCTCCACCGGGCCGTTTTGGGCGTGAGCTTGTAGGGCTTAACCGGGTTCGGCGAAACGTTCACGTGGGGTAATGACGCGCAGCCTCGGCCGTCCCCGACCGAAATACACCTCTTCCTCGAGCCAGGTCGTCTCAGAATTCAAGTCCGATCTTTGCACTTCCCTCCACCAGAAGCGGCCGGCGGGATCCCATTTATATCCGCGACGCTTGAGTGCATCCTTCGCCTCGAACGGGGAGCCTACCGCCTCAATGCGCACGCTCTCTGCGACGCACTTTTCGAGGAGGTGCGAGAAGATAGTTCTACCATCTGGCAACTCCCGCCCCAGCAGGGCAGTGAGCGCGACCACGTCGTTGGCTGCCCGATGACCGTCGAAATACAGACCGCTCTGCAGCAGTAGGTGCCCAAGGGCGCGACCGTCGAAGCCGAGCTTGAGCCAATCCAGCTGAGAAAGGCTGCATCCCCAAGGGCTATCGCGCAGCTGCGGAAAGCGCCGGTCGAAGAACGGCCTGTCAAATCCGGCGTTGTGAGCCACGATCAGGTCCGCAGTCGACAGCCGCCTGACGATCTCCGTTTCGTCGAACGCTTTGTTCAGCACATCGGCGTCGGTGAGCCCCGTCAGCTGAGCCACCCTTTCCGGTAGCGTTTGGCGGGGATCTTCGAGCCAGCTTCGCACGCGCTCCACCTTAATGATGCGTCCCTGTCGATCGAAAGCGAAGCGTTGCGCAGCGATCTCGACCATCCTGTCCTGAGTGGGATCCAGTCCCGTCGTCTCAGAGTCGACGACCACCGCTAAGCGCTCGTCTTGGGCTAGGGGCGGTAGTTCGTGGAAACCGGCCGACGGGTCCAACGCCCGAAGCACGCGATATCCTTCGAGCTTCTCTAATTGGCGGGCGAGCTCTTCGCCGTCCAACCGTTCAGATTGCGGAGCGGTGGGCGCGCTGCCCAACAGTCGCTTTAGCAGCGAGGTCATCCAAGCTTCGCCAACTGCTGCACCAGCACCTCCGAGAAGTCGTAACCGGGCGGAAGGCTCTTGAACTCCTTTTCGCCTTTGAAGAGCGGGTATGCCTGATGCTGGTGAAGGTCGAGTCGAGACACGGGGAGAGTTATGATCTGGCCCGTGGCAAGCCCAGCGCCAGCGTGCTGAAATATGATACGGCGTTCGGCATGGCGGTAGGGACACACGACCTGCGAGCCTCCGAAGTGGCCACAATTGCAGATTATCACGTTGCAGAACACCATTCGGGATACCGCTTCCGCGACGTGTCGGAACGAGGTCGCATCCTTATTGAGTGCGAGAATGAAGAGGTGCTGGACCTTTCCGCGATACATCGCGATGCGCTCGAGATCAAGAAAGTCGTAGCATACCATTACGCCGAAGGTGCCCACCTCCCCGCCGTCGAAGAGCCAAACCGACGGGTCGCGCTTGAACTCGCAAGCCACCGTCTTGAGCTTCTTCTCCTCCTCCGGAGCCGGGTAGGTCTTGCCTATGCGGCGAGTGGTGGCCTTGGCGCCCATCTTCTTCCCACGCCACTGTTTGGGCACAATGAGCAGCGCTTCGTTGTGGACTTCGCCGGGCGCAGTTCCGGCGCGATAGTCGAGACCGGCTATGACGACCGACTGCATTTTGTTTGCCATCGTCTTGAGCTTCGCCTCGAAGCCGGTCGGGACGGCAAGTTCGGGAAGCACGATGATGTCAGGTCGGGGCTGCTCCTGCTGAAAGGCCGCGAAATATCCGCGAATTTCCGTGATCGCGCGTTCCTCCTCGCAGCAGGACATCTTCGCATTTCCTACCCAGGCGGCCTCAGGATCAAGCGAGGTCTGAATGACGCCGAGCTTCAGAGTCTCCGCTAGCGGCGATATGTATGGCGCCGTCATGCCAGCAGCTCCGGATCATTGGGTTGGTCCGCGCCGAAGGCACCCAAGTGCCTCAGTCGCACCGGTATCAGTTGCCGCGGTTCGTGCTCCAGAACCGTCATCTGACTGAGTTCAAGCATTCGCTGTGCGTTTGCCAGCAGGTCTTCGAGTTGCTCGTTGGTCGCTATGGGTGTGTCGAATTCGGTATCGTCTGCAGCCAGTCCGGCGAGATTTCCGAAGAGCGAGGGGAAGACGGCGATTAGCGATGTCTCGGCGTTTCGCGGCAGCAGACACGACTGCAGGATCGTCAGGGTGAACGAAGAGATCGGAAGGCGCTCGAGGTCGCTTGCCACTATATCCAGCAGGCTCCGCTCCTGTCCCCGAATGTTCCAGGCGGCTGGAAGAGTGAAACTGTGGCGTAGCATGCCCCAAAGTAGTTGGCCGATCGGCCGCAGCCTCTTCGTCCAGGCGCGGTCGACCCTGTCGAGCACTCCGACGTAGCGATAGTCCTTGATCGCAGGCTCAATCAGCGCGACGTAATCACCCTCGCGTGCGGCTCGACGCCAGCCCTCCCAAGTCAGCTTTGCTCCGTTCAACGTCTCTGCGGCGTCGAACCAGCTTTTGGGAATGCAGACGTTCTCGGGATGCAAATCGTCGAGGATATCCGCGTCGGGGCCATCGACCGCAGCGAGCGGTTCGAGGAATTGTCGGATGACCTCGAGTGCGGTCCATTCCGACCGTCGCGGATCGCTAGCCGGAAGAGTTGAGACGAAGTCGACCCAGCGGGAAAGCGATCTATTGGGCGACGCGGCGGCGTGCTGCTTTGCGGCGATCACCGCGGCGCTGCCTAGCGTGAGGGCGGCAAGTTGATCGGGTGCGGCACGTGCCGCGTCGAGCAGCCAGCCGGCATCGTCGGGTTTCAACGCGTCGGGTGTATTGAAGAGGTGTTGCCAGCCCGAGGTCGGCAGGAGAGAGGGATAGCGCCTCAAGCTATTCCAGTCTGCAAGCGTGTCAGGCCGGTGGGCCCGTGCCACTTCCGGCCAATAATCGGGTGGAGTGTTTTGGTGCGCTCGGGTCGTGGAGAAGAACCAATGATACCAGACGCCCAGCTCGGTGCCCGTCGCTTTAGCGAGCCCTGTTACGTCACGGATTTCATCCCCGAGTCCGAGCGTAGCCGCGCGATCCCGCATGTTTCGTGCTAGCTCGGGTTCTGCCGCGCCAAGCTCAATCGATGCGATCAACAGGGCGGCGGAAAATGCGGTCATGGCGTCCCACTGGAAGAATTGGGGCGGTTCCGATCCGCTGGCCGTGGGGACGAACTGCTCCAGCTGGGCGGAAAGGACGTGGGACAAGAATGCCTTGGCGGCGGCGCGCTCCCGGTGGAGAGCGTCAAGGCGATTTGCCGCGACGCTCGCGGTCAGGACGTGCTTCGCCAGAACCTGCAGTCCGCTCGCGCCAAGATAGCACTTGAGCAGGCGTAGATCGCTCCGCTCGTTCTCCTTCATCCATGCGCCGATCTGCGGAAAGCCATCGTGTCCGGTTGCGCGGCAGAAGTCGAGGAGACGCGAGAAGAGGCGAACCTTGTCCGGGTGGGTCGAAAATGCCTCGAACAGGAGTGCGAAATGCCGCTTGAGGAGAGCGCTCCACTCGTTGCGCTCATCCTCCATGAACAACTCGATTTCCTTCTCCAGCGACGCGATCTCTGGAAACAGTGCTTCGGAAATCGGCTTTCTCGAAAGAGCGGCCAGCCGGCGGTAGGCGAAGAGGAGCTTGTCGCTCGGTCGGAAGAGCGATGGCGTGAGGGCGGCGATCTGTGCGGCGGCAAATGCCATGCGAGTGTCGCCGCGGATCTCCTGGTCGGGAATGTTGGCCAGGAGCAGCCACTCGAGCTGTTCGAGCCGTTGCCCTCTACCTGCATCGGTGAGAAGGTCGAAATCGGTGGCGGCCAGCATCGAGACCTGCGCCAGGGTCCGCGTCATGAGTTCCGTCGGCTTGCGACCGTTTACTTTGGCTGCGGAGGAAGCCTTCTCGTTCAGGCCTTCGATCGTCTCTCCGGCAGGAAGCGCCAGCTCGCGATCAAGTATCCATTTGAGTTCGGGCGGGACGAACTTATCTGGTTCGATTTCCGCCCCGATCTCGTGCTTTTCGAGCAGCTCCGAATAGAGTGACAGCCAATCGACCAGAGATTTGAAGTCGTAGGCGAGCACCTCATGGTCGTCGACGAAGCGGAAGTGCGCCACGTTGCGCCGCAAGGCGAGTGCGGCATCGACTTCGATGTCGACCGGTAGCATGGCCACATTGGCAAGGAAGCCGCCCACGAAGAGGCCTGTGGGAATCCGCTCGAAGGGTCCTGACGCGACCGGCGGGACGACCTCCGATTTCGTCTCGCCACTGACGCCTTCGGTCTGGACCGTGAAGCTGAGCATCTGATCGATCAGCGCACCGAGCTCATCGGTATATCCGGGCAGAAACGATGCGAACGACTTCTCGATCGCCGTCTTCCTCACCGATGGATAGAATTTGCTGAGATCGAGCGAAGCGGCGAAGATCCGGTCATCGTTGGATAAGGGGCGGGCCCAGTGCGAAGGGTCAAGATACGCAAGGCCCTCCGATTGCTTGAGAGCAAGCCGCTCTCCAGCGTCGAGCTCGCTTTCGTCGATCGTCGCCGAAACCATGCGGCGCGCAGTGAGCGATATGTGCCTCCGGTAGAGAGGCCAGCTGTGCTTGAAGTGGCGATACAGGTTTCCTGCCGCGTGGCGGTATGGCCCGATGTTGAGCTTCGAGTGCGGATCCTCGGGTGAGCTTTCCTCATACCAGGCTGCGCGATAGAGGCGGTTCCCGTAGCTCCATGCCGGCATTCTCTTGTCTATTTCCGGACCCAGAACGTTCGCGAGCGCGATCCAAGCGACTTGGTCCCGGACTCCCAGCTGGAAGTATTGGCGGAAGCGCGGCTTGCCGTTCGCATCTGGCTTCTTCGGCTGGGGCACGAGCTTCAGCGGGGCGCAGACATATTTCCATTCTGCAAAGTCCGATCGGATCGAATCCAGTTCAGCTTCGAGGTTCAACTCGAAGGCGGCGAGTTCGGCTTGGTCGAAGAGGCCATCGGCCATGCGATAGCATTTGCGTGCCTTCCGCCAGGCCCACAGCAGGTTCTCCGGTAGAATCAGCAGTTCACGCCAGTTCATGGGCGGTCTTCCGGGTTGCGAGCAGATAGTCGTTGAGATCGTTGCATCCCGAAGGGAGTCGCTTGCGGATGATCGTCAGACCGTGGGGCGCGAAGAGCGCCGACATGCGATGGGCAAAGCTGCGACCGGCCTTGTCCGCGTCGCCGAGCACCGCGAGGTTGCGGCCCCGGAAGAGGGGAACCGTTTGGCCATCGAGGCGACTGCTCGCCCCCAACAGCCCGACAGCGTCCTTCCCCAGCTCGAACGCGGAGAGCACGTCCGTGACACCTTCGCAAAGCGTGATCGTGGTTCCCGCGGTCGTCAGTGTGTCGGCGTTGAAAAGCGGGGGGGGCAGGTGGGAAGGGCAGAGCCAGCGCCTGGCCTGTCCACCGTCCGGCCGGCGAGCCTGAAGATAGGCGACCTTGTCACCGACGAGGAAAGGAAACAGTAGATAGCGGGATGGGAAGACCAGTTCGTCGGCCCGCCGCGTCTCCTTAACGAGGCCGCAGGCGACGAGGCGATCACGACCCCATCGCGCGGTTGCTGCATGCAGCAGATCTCGTCCGTCGCCGATCTGACCGACGCGGAAGTGAGCCAAGGTCTCTGGGCTGAAGGCTCGCGAAGCGAGATATTGCGCGCCATCGGGCAGAAGCGGCGATCGTTCGAGCATCCAGCCAAAGACCTCGACGTCCGCACGCGTTTTGATTGCCACGCCCTCGCCATCTTGCGTCGACCGCCTAGCGAGACTTCGTGTCGGTTTTGGAACGTTGCGAGTGGGTTTCGAAGGGCCGCCCAGATAGCGCGCTTCGAGCCAACGGCAGGCCTCGATAAAATCGATGCCCTCCATTATCTTCGCCAAGTCGATGACCGAGCCGCGTCTGCCGCAGGAAAAGCAGACGAAGCGGTTCGTCGCCACGCGGACGGAAAAGGAGGGGTTGGAGTCTTCGTGGTCCGGCAGACGGCAGCGGCCGCCGCCGCTTCGCGACAGGCTGAACCCGAAATCCTTCGCCACAGTCAAAATCGAAATTTTACGGATCCGCTCGAGATCGAACACTGTCCCCCCTTCAACTCCCCGGGCACAGGTATATGGGAAATCGAGAAATGGCCAAGGGGCGGCGACTGCAAAGTGCATCCAAATCCACGATTGTCGCAGTTTCTCGACGGCTGCTCCGTGCAGTCCGACCTTTTTCTGGCGACGTCCGAGCAGGCGGAGTGGCGGCTGGGCGCGATCCTGTTCGCAAGTCGGGGATCCGCTTTCGCGACGGTGCGTAAGGCACCGGTCGAGGGGGCCGACTACGAATTCGCCGGATTGCGCACCCTTCCCGGAGGCATGGCTCGTGCGACACCCGAGGACGGACCGTCGACCGCTCACGAGCTTCTGGCCCGCTCGCTGTTAAATCGAGTGCGTCGTGAGGCCGGACTTCGGCCCGAGATGCTCGGCGATCTGGCACCTGCGCCGATGGGTCCGTTACTCACCAGCTATACGGCGAAGGAGCGTTTGCGCTTCACACTGGTGATCCCGCATACGTGCATCGTGGCTGCCCAGGCCGAGCTTCGCAGCGACGATCGGTCGGTCGAAGCGGCCGAATGGCAGGATCTTCCGCCTGATTGGCGTAGGATGGCGCCAGCCAATCGCGTTGCGGTGGCGCATCTGGTGTGGAGGACTTTGAGCGTCAGCCAGCGTGCCGACGCCGAGGCTCTGGTCGACGAGGGCGTGAGGCAGTGCTCGGCGTGGGCGGCATTGATCGGGTTACCCGGCGTTCCACTGCCTTGGGCCGACCCGGAAGAGCTGGAACGGTGGCGGAGCGCCTGGCCGGAGTGAGGCACCGATTCGTCTTCGAATCTTTTTTCCTGCACTGTCGTGGATGTTCATGGCGGATACATTAGACAATCTGCCTTCTGGAATGCCGACCAACCAACGTTGAACGTCAGCCCCTGACAAAAGCCGCCGTTCGACCTGTCGCATGCGAACGACGGCTTTGTCCCACCTCTCGCCATTTCCGCCATCGCTGATCGAGGCACCGGGCGAACATGAATGGATGTCCGAAGTTGGGGAGCGCGAAACCACCGCTGAATGTCCATTTGTGGGTCGGTCCACCTGTTCCCCGATCGCACTACGCGGCGATCGCCGGGCGGGCCGGGTCGCCGGGACGATTCGAAATGATCAGTCACCTTTCGAGAAGTGGCGCCGTTACAGGAGGCGCCTTGACGTGCCCGCTATACGTGTCGGCGACCGCGGCCGCCTTTCCCAAGACGATCACAACTCACGATATGTTGCTCTCGCCGGAGACCAGACCGCGCGCCCGACTATCTTGAAATCGCCGCGGATCACGGCGAGACCATCAGGGAACGCGGCGCCGCTTTGCGGTTGCTCTGCGCTGAAGCCTGCGAAGCGCAGATCACGCGAGAGCGGCTCGATCCGGATGTCGTCACCGGTCCCCTGCTCCGTTCTATGAAACCGTGCAAGCGAGGCTCGGGCGATGGTCTCTTCGATGGCGAAGAAAGGCGGTACGGTCTTCGGCGCGTAGATCTCCCATAGATCCAGATCGTTGTCCGGGAAGAAAAAATAATCATCCCACCACCACGGCCATGCCCGCGAGTTGAAGCTCGTCACCCACACTCTGTCACGCCAGACGATCCTGACGAATGGAACGTCCTCCGATGCGGTACCCGGACTGCGGAATTGCTCGCCGACGGCGACGCTGTGGGCCAGCGTGAAGGCGGTGGCATAATTTTGCCGCTGGATCCCAGTCAGCGCCAAGCCCGGCTGGCTACCACTAGCGCCGGCGCCAGCGGGCACCGGGCTCGCCGTATGATGCACCACCAACTCCGCCTTATTCGGAGATGTGAGCCAACTGCCGATGCAGAAGCCATGCGTCGCGATCCCGCCACCTACCGTGTATCCGAGATGAGGGTTAACCTGGTCGACGTAGCCACTTTCGACCGTGCCATCGAAGGCATTCAACCTGGCGCTTCTGGTGCCCTTCGACTCCATCAGCGCGACGTCGCCGTTGCTGGTGAACACGAAGTCGGGAGACTTCGCGACCGCGCTGTTGCCGCCGCCGACATTCTCGTAATGGTCGCCCCAGATGTAGCCGTCATCGATCATCGCGAGATAAGCCAGTCCGGCCGCGACAGTGCCCGCAAAGTAGCTCTTCACGAAATCCTTGAAGGTAGTCGCGTTCACGAGAATAGCGAAATCGCTGCTGACATCATCGACATATTGCTCAATGAGCGCGCTGATCATGTGCGACTCCGGCGTCACCAGTGCAGTATTGACCGCATGCAGATAACTGCATCGGGCCGCCGCACCATAGAGGTCCAGTGGCCCGAAAGAGATCGTACTAAAACCCGGTGACCGTCCGACTACACCGGTTACGCTGCTCGTGTGTGGCGTCTGCCGGGTTAGGGATAGCTGCTTTGCCTTTGTAGTCCACGTCATGCCCAAAATTTCCTCTGGCGACCACTTTCACCGTCGCGACAAGCATCCGCAAGGCTCCACCTATCGGACGATATGACAAAGGCCGAAGCCCGCACTATTCGAGCTCGAAGCGGTGGAACCGCGCTCGGGGCTCAGTCGAGATCATATTCGACAAACTTCGCGAATGGATGGCTACTGCCATACCGCCCCTTAACATCGAGCGCAGCATTGTAGAACGGATCCTCGTCGACAGATGGGAAGACGGCGGAGGGCGCCATCGGCTCCTTCACCCGGTAATCGTCATCAAGGCGCAGCACGCAGTGCAGGTGGCACACTGCGTTGTTGAAATCGTGCGAGTGGAAGAACGGCAGCGCGCATGATTGCCGCAGCGGCCGGGTTGGCGGTATGTGATCAAAGAGGCTGATCCCCTTGATCATGTCGTTGCTGCGCTTCAGCGTCGGCCAGGAAAATTTCATGCAGTAGATCACGCCCTCATGTTCCCCGCGCCTGATCGGGTCGTAGCGAGCGTGGTTGCCGGGCTGGGGGACATAGCGGTTGGTGGCGAAAAACTCCGCCATCAACGGATCGAAGGTGACGTCCAGACCCTCGGTGTCCATCCCGTAATGCTGCTCGATAACAGCGAGTTCCGGGCTCCAGTGGCCGACGATCTTGGTATCGTACCACCGACGGTAATATTCCTGGCTCTCAGCGTCGGGGAAGTCCTCGAGATCGCTCATCGTATGTTGTCCGTAACGCTCAGCGTTCCGCTCGCCAAGCGATCGATAGTCATCGATGCCATAATAGACGAGGTCGTCACCCGAGAGGTTCGAGAAGATGGACTGAAACCCGCGAAACCTGAAGCGTGCACTCCAGTCGTCGCGAAACTGCCGCCAGATCGACGGAATGATCAACCGCTCCTTGTCGTCAACCGCAAGGGCCGGATTGGGGTAGCCGCGCTGGGTGACGTGTTCGTGTCCTTGACCCCGAAAGCATAGCTGGTCGCGCATCCGAGCCTGCTGCGGCGCGTTGAGAAACTCGATTAGCTCTTCGGTCGAGCTGATCCTAATCTCGCGCGCGGCAATGTTGCGGATATTTCCTGCAAGAAAGTCGTCGAGCGGATGGAGAGCTGCCATCAAACCGGAGCCGTAGAAGGAGTCGCAGATAAAGGAATCCTCGACGCTCGGTAGCAGACTGCTGCTGCCCCGAAGATAGTATCCTTCGGCGAGCAGCATGTCAGCCTTGGCCTGATCGACGCCATGATGTTCGAAGACCCTGTAGGTCAACTCCCTGTCGTCATCCCCGAAGAACCCGAACATGCCACCTCCACTGCGATCGCGCCGACCCGCTGCGGCTCGAGCTACGCCGGCGAAGCGCCTCGACCATCCTGCCCGCATGGCACTGTGCTTACCACGCAGCGCCGTCCGATAATGTCAATCTTTAGACAATGCTTGGAGGGCGGGGACGGGCGCGACTGAGGAAGTCTGCAGCGGCGACCGGGCTCAAGCCTTCGGTGAGCGGATGACCGCTTTCGAGAGGCGCAGATGCTGAGTTGAACGTCCGGGGCGGGGTCCTCGCGGCCGCAATGTCGCTAGGAAGGCATCCTTGCATGGGCATTACAGAGTATGCAGCGCCCCTAGCTGGGCGCGCGAAAATGTTCACGCGTCGCGCGAATGATTGCGCACATATCGTGCTGGAGCAACAACCAGCCAGGGTTTGGATTCGATAGTCATCTCAGGGCCAGCAATGATTTACGATTGCATCGGTCTGCGGCGTCCTGCAGCCCTTCTCCATGCAGCGTACTTACTTATCGATCTCAGCCCATGACATCGCTACCGTTTCCGACAACGAGATGTTCGGCCAATTGGCCAGCAGCCTCCCTTTTGCGGTTGAGCCGACCCAAAGCGCCGCGTGGCGTTATCAAATTACGCATTTGCGTCAATTGGCCGCCCAACTGCCCGGCGCGCATTTCTTCGTTGAGTTCCTGATCCCCCGCATGGGCCGACGGGCCGACTTAATCGTGATTAATGCGGGTCTGATTTTCGTGGTGGAATATAAGGTCGGCGCGCAACAGTTTGACCGATCGAGCATGGATCAGGTGTTCGGTTACGGGCTCGATCTAAAGCATTTTCACGAGACGAGCCATGCGTGCGCGATCGTTCCAATCCTCGTCGCGACTGGGGCCGCAGCTGGTGGCGATCACGCGCTGAACTGGGGGCGCGACAATCTTGCGCAGCCCCTGAAGGTGAACGCCGATGGGCTCGGGCCATTGATGGGCGCGCTGAGCATTCGCTGGGCCAGAGAGCCGATCGATCCCCAGGCTTGGTTGGCTGGGCGCTATCGCCCGACCCCTACTATTGTTGAAGCAGCTCAAGCGCTTTACCGCGGCCACGACGTAGAAGAGATATCCCGGTCCGAAGCCGGGGCGGAAAACCTTACCCGTACGGTTGAGTATGTAGCCGCGGCGCTCGAGATGGCCAAGACCGATGGTCAGAAGATCATCTGTTTTATCACCGGGGTACCCGGTTCGGGCAAAACGCTCGCCGGTTTGAATCTCGCTACCTCGCGGCAGCGCCGTCACGAGGATGAGCATGCGGTGTTTTTGTCGGGCAATGGGCCGCTCGTTGACGTGCTTCGAGAAGCGCTCGCGCTCGATGCCGTCGCAAAATCGAAGGAGGCGGGCTATCCCGTTTCCAAGGTCCAGGAGGATCGTCGAGCTTCTGCCTTCATTCAGAACATCCACCATTTCCGCGACGATGCGCTCGCATCCAAATCGGCGCCCGTTGAAAAGGTCGTGGTATTTGACGAGGCTCAGCGCGCCTGGAATGTCGAACAAACGTGCAAATTCATGCAACAGAAAAAGGGCCAGCTCGGCTTTTCGATGTCCGAGCCAGAATTCTTGCTCAGCGTGATGGATCGGCACGACGATTGGTGCGCTATCATCTGCCTCGTTGGCGGAGGCCAGGAGATTAACACCGGCGAGGCAGGTATCGAGGAATGGTTGCAGGCGCTGGAGCGATCGTTCCCGCACTGGCGGGCGCATGTTCCCGAGACACTCGATCACGCCTGCACGCTGCCGGGTGAAATTTGCGCGGCGGATTTGCATCTCGCAACGTCAATCCGCTCGTTTCGGGCCGAACGGCTTTCCGATTTTGTTGGGCATGTGATCGCCGGAGAGGCGCAGGCCGCGCTTGTGATCCGAGCACACCTGGAGTCCTATCCTCTCTACATAACCCGCGATCTGGACCGTGCGCGGGCTTGGCTGCGCCAACGTGTTCGCGGACAGGAAAGAGCTGGCCTGCTGGCTTCCTCCAACGCAGCCCGCCTGAAGCCGCATGGCGTATTCGTGAAGGCGAAGATTGAGCCGGCCAAATGGTTTTTGGCGCCCGGCGATGATGTTCGCTCCTCGGACGCGCTGGAAGATGCTGGAACCGAGTTCGACGTTCAAGGCCTCGAGCTGGATTGGACCTGCGTATGTTGGGATGCTAACTTTCGGCGCAATGATGATTTGTGGAAGACGTTACAGTTCAAGGGTACGACCTGGCGTTCAGTAAATGACACCGCTCGCCAAGCATATGTCGCGAATTCGTACCGGGTGCTTCTTACTCGCGGTAGGCAAGGAATGGTCATCTTCGTGCCGGAAGGGAGCGTAGACGATCCAACCAGACCGCCGGAGATATATGACGGGATCCATCAATTCCTCCAAAACTGCGGATTCGAAACCCTGCCTGAAACGGCCTAAGACGAATCAGGAATCGCTCTCCCGAAACGGCCCGCTGCGTTCCGCATATTGCTCGACAACCACCGTCGCTTATTGGCTCTGGAAGCGGGCGGTGTGCCAACGGCCAGGCTTGCTCGTTCCGTGGCGGGATGTCGGATGCATCTAGAATGTCCGCTCCTGCCGCAAACCTGCCGGACCGCTCCCCACCGGTTATCGTCGTTCAGCGGACAATCCATCGGCCTTGAAACCAGTCTTCAAATCGAGATTAAGGAATGGCAGATGTTGGGGATCTGAAAAGGCGGCTGGAACGTCCGGATCTGGGTCTCGCCGGCCTCAACTGGCCGGGCCGTCAAGGACCGATTGCCGACGTTCGGGCTGGCTGATCCAGAGGAAATTACGGTAGCAGGCAGGCGTAAGCCACGAAGAACGAGATCGTCATAGTGACAAGCACGATGCCTATCCCGAGACAACCATTGAGAGGTGGCTTCTTCGAGGCGCTGGCTTCGCGACGTGACTTTGTCATGCCGCGACTATCGGCTGGAGCGGCTTCCGGCGAAACCTAAGCCGGCGGTCAAGGCCTGGTCCATCCTATCGGGCAAGCTAGGAGCTGCAGCAACCGCCCGAGTTCGGACGCTCGGGCGTTTCGGGTTTCCCGAATCGGCGGTTCAGCCGGCTTGTTGCATTAGCGTCAGTTCGCCCTTTCCAACTTCGTTAGCGCAGTTGCCTGCGCCGAACCTTAACCTTGCAGCCGTGCGGCAGATCGCAGAGTTCACACCGATTTTTCCTGCGCCGGAACCGTATCGCCGCAGACGACTCACGCCAATTGGGTGGAACCAGCGATATTCTGGGCGGATCGGCATAGCCGTTTTGGACGACCCCGTTCAGGAACAACAGCCAGGAAGGCGGCCCAGTCTGTGCCGATTATGCAAAATTCGAATCTGGATCAGTCGGCTGTGGCGAGCTGTGCCATCATGAGTTGGCGCACTGCCTCGGGACGAGACAGTGGGCTCGTCTGGCGGTCGATCCATGCATCCAGCGCGGCGAGTTGATCAGGAGCCAAGCGCAAGTTGATGGGCGTCGAACCCACTGGCGGCCTTCCGCGACCTCTTTTGTTGGCACCAACAATTGACATGGTTAATAGTTGGTGCCAGATATGACGAGCTGACGCAAGGCTTAGGACCCTCGCGCCAGCTCTGACCACAACCGATCGAGTGGAGATCGAATATGGCTGCTGAAGCCCCTTATAGGGGTGTGCGAATCCGTGCACCCGAAATTGATGCTGCCGACGTCCCTTTGATCGTCATGGCCGACCGCGACATAGTAATGAGCGGTTCCAGCGACGTCCAAGAGGGCGGCGACTCGATCGACGCGCTGATACTTGGCGTCGAGGTTTTGATCGAGCGGCAGCGTGGAATGATGCGTCATCAGCACGCCGACGCCTTCCTGATCGATAACGAGCTTTGGGGTGCGATTGCGTCGTTGCTTACGATGGTCCGGACCAAAGCGACCGAGATCGTCGACGTCGGAGGGAAAATGGAGAAGGCCGGCCAGCGCTTGCCAAAGGTCATGGCAGCGTGAGGGCCGCGTTGCAACGGAAGGCCGCAGATAGCTTGGTGAGGGAGGGCGAAGTGTTCGCCCTCGCTAAGTCGGTTGCACAGGCTGCGCTCGATCGCGTCGACGGCATCCGGATTGGCAATCTGATCGAGCGTTGTTTGGATTGCGCAACCAAGCCGCGGGCGATCCGGACTTGGAAGACGGGCCCCTGTACCGCCGCACGGCAGGCGAAGACGGCCCAATAGCAGGCGCGCGGCTCGATACCCTTTGGCAGAACGCAGCGTGACAGGCACCGGCTTTCGAAATCTTCGCTTGTCGAGTGATCTTTAGTCACTTAGGAGTGAGGGCCAGTCGAACACAAGGATGGCGGATGCCAACCCAAGAGCCGATTCTACGCGGCGATATTATGGCGAAGGCTGAAATCCCTCGGGACGTCATGACGTTCTGGGTTCGGGGCGGCGTGCTGCGCCCGATCGAGGCTCCTAAAACGGGCACCGGCTTCAAGTTGCGATTCGAATGGTACGAGGCGAACATTGCCGCGATCATGAACCAGCTCCGCATCCTTGGCGTCAGCATCAAAGGGATGCTGTCGGTCTGCAAGGTCTATCGCGACGCAATTGCGTTCTTCGATGGTCGCGGCGCGACTCGCGACGAAGTTCACGCCATGTGGTCACTCGACATGATCGAGCGCAACGTGATCGCCCGCAGGGTGAAGCGCGCTGGGTATCGCGACATAGTTGAAGCCCCCGGCTTCGATCCAGAGACAAACCCACGGATTGCCGCAGAAGCGGCCGATAATATCTCGATGGAAGACGAGCTTTGGGCCGAGATCGTGCCGTGGACCGCTCAAATCCACGGCGCGCAGAAGGTAACGGTACGCGTCATGGAGTTGTGGGAAGGGATGCCGCGCGAGGAATTTCGCCGCCACCTCCATCCCTATGTGAACATCACCGAGCAGCCCGAGGCGAGCTATACGCCCGACGGCGTTGCGTCCCCCGAGGAATTAACCTTTTTCTGGCGGGTTGGAGAGACTGACGACTACCGCTTCCTATGGGGTCCTGACGCAGGCAAACTGGCGCGCACGGATGGCGCAAAGTCCATGATCGCGATCGACGTCACCGCGGTTCTGCGATCGACCTGGCGCACACCAGAAGGCGGAGCTTCCGCATGATCGTGGAGCCTCGCGAACCGGCCGACCTCTACGCTCCGTTGGAGACGCTGCCGAGGCCCCGTCCGATCGGCGAGGTTTTCCAGGTCTTATTGGTCCGCTGGTGGCTGACGTTACTGGTCGAGGCGTACCGCGTGACCAGTAAGCCGCGCCTGCGACCGCCCAAGGCCAAGCGCACCCGCTAATTTCGACACGTCCGCCCTACCCATCGCTCGGAACGCGCTTCCGAGAACGCCACCGCCTTGCCGGAACGCATCTGATGATAAACGCCAAGCCTGTAGCCGCTCCCGCAGCGGCTTCCATTGCAGCCAACGACAACCGGCAGGCTCCGCGTATCGGACTGCCGCGCATGATCGCGCAGCCAAGTCCTCACGACGTCGGGATCGCTCTGTTCATGAGGAGGGGGCGGCGTGTCGATCGGTGTGATCGCCGCGACGATCGCTCCGCAATGGCAGCCGAATCTCCACCAGTGGGAAATTCATGATGAGCATTGCAGCGAACGTTGAAACCCACGTGAATGAACCATCGCAGCAGCTAGCTGCCTGTTCCCGAATTCGGGAACAGGGCCGCACTCCAGCTGGGTGTGCCTTAAAGCGGGAACAGGAAGCATTTCCTATCGAGGTCGTGCGGATGATGGGCTTGGATACCGCAGTGGGGTTGATGGGCAAGGGGCGCCTTGCGGACGAACTCTGCATCACCGTTCGCGCACTCAATTACAAAATTAGCGGCGAGCGTGGCGCGTCCGATGCCGACATCAGGTCCGCGGCGAGAGCCCGCGAGGGAAGGGGCGAACGGCTCCTCGCCCATGCATGCAGGCTTCGCGCTGTACTCGCCCGCCTATTTGAACACGATTGCCTCAAGGAAGCCGCATGACCGCTATGACCCTCGCTACCGCCAGACAACGCGGCGCGGCCAGCTCCGGCGGTCGCTTCCTGCGCGTACCTGATGTGATGAAGACCACGGGCCTTGGTAGATCAACGATCTACCGCATGGTCGCGGCCGGTACGTTCCCTCAGCAAGTGAAGCTGACCGTGCAAGCCAGCGGCTGGTGGCAGGCCGACATCGATGATTGGATGCGCGAACGGCTAGCAGCGTGCCCCCTACGCTCCTGAGGATGGGGGCACTTAAGGGGGCACTTCGCAAATCAACCAACTATGAAAACGCAGGAAAAACAATATCATGATTGGCGAGAACCGGCAGAGGCCAGGGGCACCATCTCTTTCCGACGATCACGCGTCGACCTTCGGGACGAGCGGCACAGTGATCGTTTTCTTGCGAAAATTTCGCCGGTAAGGACGCGGGATGGCGAAGCGACCGGCCCGATATGT